>Ga0209792_1000234_pt1 | contig 55802 bp, 47 predicted proteins | sample EBPBio142005_DNA_FD_185860 | JGI IMG/M metagenome (GOLD analysis project Ga0209792, IMG submission 185860) | Wastewater treatment Type I Accumulibacter community from EBPR Bioreactor in Madison, WI, USA - Reactor 1_6/14/2005_ DNA (SPAdes)... | ecosystem: Engineered > Bioreactor > EBPR >... | reverse complement strand
CACGACCGGCTGCAGGCGATCGTGCGACGTTTGGCGGAACGGGCCGCCAGCCGCGCCGATATCAGCGGCGCGAAGGTCGATGTGCTCGCCATGGCGGCCGTGCGCGCGACCCGTGAGGGTACCGTCAAACAGAAGGGCGAGACGCTGCCGGTCATCATCGGAACGCCGCTGAAGGGCGAGACGATCGCCGGCGAGACGTTCGACGGCGAGACGGAGACGGCGATCTTCCCTGGCGACCTGCCGCTCAAGCCGGACAGCGTCTTCGGCGGAGAGGCCCGCATCCCGATCCGCTTCATCCGGTTCCGGCCGCCGAAACTCGAACGGAATGCCGACGGCGTGACCCTGTCCCTGCCGCATATCAGGCTGGATCGCGCTTTGCAGTTCCTGCTCGGAGACCATCTGGCATGACCGAGGCCCGCCAACCCGCTTCCTTCCGCCTGCCGGCCGAACCCGAGCCGCCGAAGCAGAAGCGCGCGGAATCGCGTCAGCCCCGCGCGGTGAAGCCGTCAGAGACGGTTGTCGTCGTTCCCGCCGAGATCGACGTCTTCGATGCCGACGGGCTCGATCCCCTCGCCCCGCCGGCGCCGCTGACGTCCCGTCCGCGCTCGAAGCTCGGCGCCATCTTCCTGTCCGCCACCGGCCTGCTGATCTCGCTGGCGCTCGGCCTCTGGGTCGAACGCCTGATCCGCGACCTGTTCTCGCAGACCGAGTGGCTCGGCTGGCTCGGCATCGCGCTTGCCGCGACGGCGGTCGTCGCGCTGCTGGCGATTTTCGTGCGCGAGATTTATGCGCTGGCGCGGCTGGCATCGGTCGAGAACCTGCGCAATCGCGCGGCCGCGGCGCTGGCGGCCAACCATACAAAGGATGCGCGCTCCGCCGTGGCCGACCTCGTCGTCCTGGTCGGCAAGAACGCCGAAACCGCCGCCGGACGCCGGGCCGTCGTCGAACTCAAGGGCGAGGTGATCGACGGGGCCGACTTCATCCGCTACGCCGAAGCCGAAATCCTCTCCCCATTGGACGAAAAAGCCCGGACGATGATCCTCGATGCGGCCAAGCGCGTCTCCGTCGTTACCGCTGTCAGCCCCCGCGCGCTGGTCGATCTCGCCTATGTGCTGTGGGAGGCCGGACGGCTCGTGCGCCGCATGTCGGAGCTTTATGGCGGACGGCCGGGAACGCTCGGTTTTATCCGCCTGTCGCGCGACGTGCTGGCGCATCTGGCCGTGACCGGGTCGATCGCGGCGGGCGACAGCCTGATCCAGCAGCTTGTCGGCCACGGATTGGCCGCGCGCCTCTCGGCGAAACTCGGCGAAGGCGTGGTCAACGGCCTGATGACGGTTCGAATCGGCATCGCGGCCATGGAAACGGCGCGGCCTTTCCCCTTCGCGGCGGTCAAAAAGCCGGGGATCAGCGACTTCCTCTCGGCATTAACCTCGTTTGCCACCAAACGGACCAAAGGACCGGTGCCCGAGACGGAATGATCTTGCGTCGGAGGCCCGTCTCGCGCATGGTCTCCGGGCAGTCGGGGTGACGAAGCATTAACCATTCTTGCTCATTGTCGGCCCTGCGCCTGCCCCGCCTGTAAACCGCCGGATCGTCGACCATGAAGCGTGTCATTTTCACCGCCCTTGCCAGCCTCGCGACCGCGGCGGTCTTTGTTGCGCCGGCCGCATCCGCTGATGGCGACCAGCAATTCTTCGAGTCGGTCGAGGGCGTCTGGACCGGCCCGGGCGAGATCGTCGCCGGCAAGTACAAGGGCACGAAATTCATCTGCAAGCTGAGCGGCTCGACGCCCTCCGGCAAGGTCGGCATGACGCTCGACGGTTCGTGCCGGGTCGGCGTGTTCTCGCAGAAAATGTCGGCCAGCGTCGTGCGCGCGGGCCGTGGCTATCGCGGCAAGTTCCTTGACGGCGCGGGCGGCGAAGGCCTCGACATCACGTCCGGCAATGTCAACGGCCAGAAGGTCGTGCTGGCCATTTCGCGCAACCAGTTGAACGGCGCGATGACCGCGCGGATGCCAAGCCCGAACACGATGAACGTCTCGGTGGCCGTCAAGGTCGACAGCAAGATGGTCCGCGTCATCGCCATGGACCTGAAGCGCGTCGACAGCGGCTCGGTCGGCGCGATCGCGTCCGAATAGTCAGGCCTGCGCGACGGCATTGCCCGTAGCCGCGCTTCGGCGCATCTTCACGCCATGAAATCCGTCGCGGCCGCCGCTCTTGCAATCATCCTCACCGGAACGGCTGGCTCGCAGGCGGCCAGCGTCACGCGCAGCTACAGCTACTTTTCGATCACCGGCACGACACTCCAAGATTTGCAGCAGGAGTTGGTCGCGCGTGGCCCGCTGGTTCAAAGCAGCGGCCAGCGGCATGCGGGCGCGACGCAGATGCAGTTCGTGGATCAGGTGCGTTTCTCGCAGGCGGGCGGCAAATGCCGCATATCGAGCGCCAGCGTCGTCGTTAAGGCGCGCATCATCCTGCCGCGCTGGACGCGGCGCGGGGCAGGTTCCGACGAGACGCGGCTAGTCTGGGATACGCTGTCGGCCGACATCAAGCGGCACGAGGAGAACCACGTCTCGATCGCGCGCCGCCATGCGCGCGACATGGAACTGGCCCTTCTCGGATTGCCGCCGCAACGCGATTGCGCGGCGGTCACCGCCAAGGGACGGGAACTGATGGCGCGCGAAATGAAGCGCCACGACGCCGAGCAGGCTCGATTCGACCGGATCGAAAGCCGGAATTTCAGCAAACGTCTGGAGCGGCTGATCAGGCTGCGCGCGGAAAGCGGCCGCGCCGGCTCCGATTGATCGTCAGCCCTGGCGCTCGGGAACGCTCACCACCAGCCCGTCGAGCGCATCGCGGACCCTGATCTGGCACGACAGGCGGGAATTCGGCCGCACGTCGTAGGCGAAGTCGAGCATGTCTTCTTCCATCGGCTCCGGGCCGCCGACCTCGGCGGTCCACGCCTCGTCGACATAGACATGGCAGGTCGCGCACGCGCACGCGCCGCCGCATTCGGCCTCGATGCCGGGAACGCCGTTGCGAATCGCGTTTTCCATGACGGTCGAGCCATTCTCGGCATCCACGTCGAAACGAGTGCCGTCGAAGGCGATGTAGGTCAGCTTTGCCATGAGAAGAACACCAGGACGGAAACTTCCGCCGAGATAATCACTCCGGCTCCCGAGTCAACGGGGCCGATTCGCGCAGTCGCGGCGGGAAACTCAGCGGTTGATCGCGGCGACGAACTCGCGGACGTCGTCGATGGAGGCGGCAAGCCGGCTCACCAGCGACTTGTCGTCTGGATCGTGCTCGATCGCCTTGGCCAGTTCCGCGACGTTGAACGCCCCTACCCCGCTCGCCGAGCCGCGCAAGCCATGCGCCATCATCGCCCGCTCCTTGGATGTCGCGCGCGCAATGCGCTCTTTGACCGAGACGGCCTGCTGGATGAAAAGCGACAGGATTTCCTTTTCAAGCGCCCGGTCTCCGAGCGTCTGGCGGGTGAGATGGACGAGGTCGATCGGGCGTCCACGCGATGGCGGGCAGATTTCCCCGCCGGGCGCCGCGAAGGCGACGGTTTGCAAACTGGCCGAGGCCATACGCTACTCCACTTGACTGTCGACGCCCTTCTTAGCGGGGGCGCGGTGGAAAAGCGGTTAACGCCTGTGACATGGCGAAAATTCGGCAAACAGGACAGCACGTTAACCTTATCTTTAAAGTTTTACACATGCGCGGGATTGAAGGTTTCATTTACCCGCTTGGGCCATTACGATGGCGGACAAGGATTATTTCGTCTTGCGTGCGGGCAAGAGGGGCCGAGTTAGTGGGGTACCGCGCGTCCAGTAAGAGGGTTGCTGCTTTATGGCGCGTTCACCGAATTCCAAGTCCCCTGCGGGGAAGAATGTCGATCTCGAGCTCGAAAAGGCGCTCGAATTCGACCTTTCCGAGGGGTTGAATTCTTCTGGCGACATCGATTTCGCGTTGTCGATGGAAGATCTCGAGAAGCAGATCTCCCAGGCAGCCGACGAGCTTGCGCGCGAATCACGGGGCGCGGCCGCCCCGCCTGCCAAACAGGAGCCGGCGGCGCCGAAACGCGCGGCCGCCCCGGCCAAATCGGCGCCAGCCGCAAAACCTGCCGAAACCAGGAAACCCGAACCGCGGCCGCAGGAAACGCTGCGCCCGGTCGAGGAGCCTATCGCCGGCTCATCGTCGGTCACCGCGCCCTTCCAGCCCGCGAATGACGACCGCCAGAAGGATTTCCGCGCCCTGCAACAGGCGCTTGCGCGCAAGCCGAGCGGAGCCGTCAACTGGGCCATCGCGCTGCTCAGCCTCGTATGGATCGGCGGCGGCCTGGCGCTGGCGCATGTTCTCTACGCGCCGGAAATCTGGGACATCCGCTCGTTCCGGGATCTGATGGACCTGCCGCAGGCCATCGGCATCGCGATCGCGATCGTCGTCCCGGTCCTGCTGTTCTGGGCGTTCGCCGCGATGGTGCGCCGGGCGCAGGAAATGCGGCTCGCCGCGCAGTCCATGACGGAAGTCGCCTTCCGCCTCGCCGAGCCGGAAAACATCGCGCAGGACCGAATCCTGACCGTCGGCCAGGTCGTTCGCCGCGAAGTGCAGGCCATGGGCGAAGGCATCGAACGCACGCTTGCGCGAGCCGTCGAACTGGAGACGCTTGTCCACACCGAGGTCAACGAGCTCGAACGCGCCTATTCCGAGAACGAGATGCGCATCCGCTCGCTGGTCGACGGGCTCGGCGCGGAGCGCGAAGCCGTCATCAGCCACGCCGAGCGGGTCCGCTCGTCGATTTCCGGCGCGCATGAACTGCTGCGCGAGCAGCTCACATCGTCGAGCACCATCATCCGCGACAGCGTGCAGGATGCCTCCGGCCGGCTGAACTCGATGATCCTCGATTCGGGCAACGCCCTCGTCGGCCGCATCAACGAATCGGGTCATTCGATCTATTCGGCGATCGACCAGCGCATGGATTCGATCTCGGATCGCATCGTCACCTCCGGCGAAGCCTTCGCCAGCCTGCTCGACACCCGGATCGCGACGCTGACCGATTCGACCGACCAGGCGTCGCGAAACCTGACGGAACTGCTCGACGACCGCACCAACGGCATCGTGTCGCTGCTGGGCAGCGCGACCCGCAACCTGTCCGACGAGTTCGACAACCGCCTTGCCGGCATCGAACGGACGCTGGCCGAACGCGGCCAGGCCCTGATCGCCGAGTTCGAAACCCGCGCGGCCGCCCTCGACCAGGGCAGCGAGAAGCTCAACGCGGCGCTCGACGCCCGCGCACGCCAGATCAACGAGACGCTGGTCGAACGTGCCCGCGAGATCGCCGGTGCGTTCACGAGCGGCCGCGATTCGCTCTCAGGCCTCATCGAGGAAAGCAAGTCGCGCATCGGCACCGACATGGCCGACCTCGTCCTGTCGACCTCGACCATGCTGGAGGCGCGTGCGAACGACTTCGCGTCGCGCCTGGAGGGCGGCCGGCAGGTCATCGCCACCGCGCTCGAAGGCGATCTGGCGCGACTGGCCGATGCCCGCTCGGCTCTGGACGAAACCGTCAGCAGCCATGCGATGAAGCTGGCCGAAGGCCGCAACTACCTCGCCAGCATCCTGTCGGACGACATGAGCAAGCTGGCCGGTATCCGCGCCGAGATCGACAAGAGCGTGGAAACCCATGCGCAGATTCTGGCCGACGGCCGGGCCGGCCTGGCCGGCGCGCTCGATACGGACCTGCAGCGCCTCGCCGAGGCGCGCGCCGAGATCGACCGGCGCATCGAGGAGCACACACAGGTGCTCGAGCGCGGCCGCGGCATTCTCTCCGCCGCACTGGGCGACGACATGCGCTCGATCGAAAATGCGCGCGCCGACATCGACCAGCGCATCGCCGAACACACGCAAATCCTCGCCCAGGGCCGCGGCATCCTGTCGAGCGCCCTGCTCGATGATCTGCGCCAGTTGGACGAGAAGCGCGCGGATGTGGACCGCCGCGTCGAGGATTATGCCCGTCATCTGGCCGATGGCCGCGATGCGCTTGGGCGTGCGCTGGACGACGATCTGGCCCGTCTGGACGAGCGGCGCATCGAGCTCGACCGCCGCGTCGAGGAGCATGTGCTGCGCCTCGCCGACGGGCGCGACGCCCTCAGCAGGTCGCTCGACGACGATCTGACGAAGCTCGAGGACAAGCGCGCGGAAATCGATCGCCGCGTGGAGGAACACGCCCTGCATCTGGCAGGCGGCCGCGATGCGCTGAGCAAGGCGCTGGACGACGATCTGGCGAAGCTCGACGACAAGCGGGCGGAAATCGACCGCCGTGTCGAGGAGCATGTCCTGCATCTGGCCGGCGGGCGCGATGCTCTCAGCAAGGCTCTGGACGACGATCTGGCAAGGCTGTCGGACGCACGCGCCACGATCGACGCATCGGTGCAGCGCCATGTCGAGAAACTGGCCGAAGGCCGTTCCATCATGGCCCGCGCCCTCGAAGCCGATCTCGAGAAGCTGAGCGAGACCCGAGGCGCGATTGACGACGCGATCCAGGTCAACATCGAACGCCTGGCCGGTGGCCGGGCGGAGGTCAGCGAAGCCCTCGCCCAGGAGATCGCCAAGGTCGAGCACGCCTTCCGCGGCCAGATCGGCGCGATCGAGGACCGCACGCGCGGCATCGAGCAAGCCCTGTCCGCCGGCGTCGAGAACGTCCGCACCGCGCTGGAACGCAGCGCCGGCGCGCTGGCCGGCGCGCTGCGCGACCGCGTGCTGGAGATCACCGCCGCCCTGACCGACGACGCCAATCGCGCCTTTGTCGACGCGGACGACAAGATCGCCCAGCGCATCGACCTGGCGAACGCCGCCTTCGCGGCGCGAGCTTCCGAATTGTCACGCACCTTCGAGCAGGCCGACCGAGCCATCGCTGATCGGATCGATCTGGCCGGCACCTCGCTGTCGGCGCGCGCGACCGAGCTCGCAAGCACCTTCGAGCAGGCGGACCGCGTCCTTGCCGACCGCATCGACCTGGCCAGCGATTCGCTTTCGGCGAGAGCCACCGAGCTCGCCGGCACCTTCGAACAGGCGGATCGTGTCCTGGCCGAGCGGATCGACCTTGCCAGCAATTCCCTGTCGGCACGGGCTGCTGAACTTGGCGAAACCTTCGACGCTGCGGACCGAGCCTTCGCGCAGCGCATCGAGATGGCGGGACAGTCTGTAGCGTCGCGCGCCAGCCAGCTTGCCGAGACCTTCGAACAGGCCGATCAGGCGATCGCCGCACGTATCGATCTGGCCGGCCAGTCGGTCGCGGCCCGCGCGGCAGAGCTTGCCGGCACGTTCGAGGACGCCGATCGGGCGCTGCTGCAGAAGATCGACCTCGCCAGCACGTCGCTGGCTGCGCGCGCCGACCAGTTCTCCGACGTGTTCAGCGAAGCGGATCGCAAGTTCGCCACGCGCATCGACGAGAGCGCCGGGGCCCTTTCCTCACATGCCGAGGAGATCGTTCGCGCGTTCCAGGACGTCGACCGGCAGCTCGCCGATCGGACGACCACGACGTCGATCGAGATCACCGAGCGCGCCCGCGCGATCGAGGACGCCTTGCGCAATCTCGAAGCGCGCCTGACCGAGAGCACGAATTCGGTCGTGGCCAATGTCGAAGGTCAGATCGATACGGTCGAGCGGCGTCTTGCCGATGGCGCGCATGTCGTCGGCCAGAAGCTGATCGAGCAGGTCGCGGTGTCCGAGGCGCAGCTCACCTCTCGCGCCAATGTGATCGCCGAGACCTTCGCGGCCGTGAACAAGCACATCGGCCAGCGCACCAACGAGGCCGCCGCGACGTTCGACGCGCATACCCGCGAACTCAGCGACATGCTGGCTGCCCGCACCGACGAGATCAGCCGCGTGCTGAACGAGGAGGCGCAGCCGCTGATCAGGAAGTTCGCCGAATCCGGCGGCGAGCTGCAGCAGAACCTGGAGGCCGCCTCGCACGCCGCCGCCGAACGGCTGCGCAGCGAAAGCTCGGCGCTGGTCAACGCGCTGGCGAACCGTACGGCGGAAACCCTGTCGGCGGTCGAGACGGCGCGCACCAGCCTCTCGGAGAGCGTCGAGGACCTGATCGGCCGCCTGTCGGCGTCGAATTCCAGCCTCGGCCACCTGATCAACGTCGCGACGACGAACCTGTCGGAACTGGAAGAAAAGCTCTCCGGGACGACACAGTCCTTCGCCGCGACGACCGAGAAGACGGCGCAGACCTTCGCCAGCTCGGCGCGCATCATCGACGTCAACGCATCGAAGCTGACCGAACTGTCGTCCTCGACCCTGAAGGACATCGCGGCCATTGCGCATCGTTTCGACGATCACAGCCGCGTCCTGTCGAGCGCATCCGACCTGCTCGGCTCCGCCCAGTCGAACCTCGCATCGACCCTGGACGACCGGCAGTCGGCGCTCGAGACGCTGGCCGTCAACCTGGTCAAGAAGTCGGAAGACATCGAGAACGTGATGAAGTCGTTCGAGGAACTGGTCAGCCGCGCCTTCGAGAAGGCCGAGGGCCGCACCCGCCAGACGACGGAGAACATGCGCTCGGCGATCAGCGAAGTGGTCGAGGGCGCGACCCAGCGCTTCGCCGACGCGACGCAGGAGATCCGCCGCACCGCAAGCATCATCCGCTCGGAGCTGGACGAGACCCGCGCCGAACTGCGCAAGGGCGTGCTCGATCTGCCCGAGGAGACGAAGGAGACGACCACGGCCATGCGCCGCGCCGTGTCCGAGCAGATCAACGCGCTGAAGGAACTCTCCGACATCGTCGCCCGCTCCGGGCGTTCGGCCGAGCCTCGCCCGCGCCCGCAGGAGCCGCAACGGCCTGCCGTCAGCGAGCCGCAGCCGCGCCCGGCGTCCGAACAGCCCCGGCGTCAGCAGCCTGCCCCGCAGTCGGTAGCAGAGGCGCGGCGTCCTCAGCAGCCGCAGCAGCGTCCGCCGCAGGCCGCGCCTGCAAGGCCGGCGGCCACGGAACCGACCGCCAATGGGCCGCAGGGCGGCTGGGTGACGGACCTTCTGCGCCGGGCATCGGACGAGGATGCGCCGCGCGCAACCCCTGCCCGCCCGACGACGCCGCCACGTTCGCCGCTGCATGTGGTCGAGTCGCTGAACTCGCTGTCGGTCGACATCGCCCGCGCCATCGACCACGAGGCTTCCGTGGAGCTTTGGGACCGCTATCGCCGTGGCGAGCGAAACGTCTTCACCCGCCGGCTCTACACGCTCAAGGGCCAGCAGACCTTTGACGACATCCGCCGCAAGTATCAGACGGAGCCGGATTTCCGCGCCGCCGTCGACCGCTACTGCGACGATTTCGAGAAGCTGATCGCCGACGTCACGCGCAACGACCGCGACTCGATGATGGCCCAGACCTACCTGTCGTCCGACACGGGCAAGGTCTACACGATGCTGGCCCATGCCAGCGGCCGGCTGAAATAAGTCGGCGACGAGAATAAAAGAAGGGCGGCCTGGCGGCCGCCCTTTCGTTTGAAACGTCGTCCGGGCCTATGCGCGCAGAATGCCCTTGCCGGCGTAACGTCCCTGCTTGCCCAGCATTTCCTCGATGCGGATCAACTGGTTGTATTTGGCGAGCCGGTCCGAGCGGGCGAGCGAGCCGGTCTTGATCTGCCCGCAATTCGTCGCCACCGCGAGGTCGGCGATGGTCGAATCCTCGGTCTCGCCCGACCGGTGCGACATGACGGCGGTGTAGTGCGCCTTGTGGGCGGTCTCGACCGCGTCGAGCGTTTCGGTCAGCGAGCCGATCTGGTTGACCTTGACCAGGATCGAATTGGCGACGCCCATGCGGATGCCGTCGCGCAGGCGGGCCGAATTGGTGACGAACAGATCGTCGCCGACGAGCTGCACCTTCGAGCCGCAGAGGTCGGTCAGCGTCTTCCAGCCGTCCCAGTCGTCCTCGGCCATGCCGTCCTCGATCGAGATGATCGGATAGTCGGCCGCCAGCTTGGCGAGATATTTCGCCTGCGCCTTCGGATCGCGCGTCTTCTTCTCGCCTTCGTAGACGTAGTTGCCGTCCTTGAAGAATTCCGTGGCGGCGCAGTCGAGCGCCAGCGCGATCTCGTCGCCCGGCTTGAAGCCGGCCTTCTCGATCGAAGACATGATGAAGTCGAGCGCGGCCTGGGCGTTCTTCAGGTTCGGCGCGAAGCCGCCCTCGTCGCCGACATTGGTGTTGTGGCCGGCGTCCTTCAGCCGCTTCTTCAGCGTGTGAAAAACCTCCGATCCCCAGCGGACCGCTTCCTTGAGCGACGGCGCGCCGACCGGCATGATCATGAATTCCTGGAAGTCGATCGGATTGTCGGCATGGGCGCCGCCATTGATGATGTTCATCATCGGCACCGGCAGCACGCGCGCCGCAGCGCCGCCGACATAGCGGTAGAGCGGCAGGCCGGAGGCATCCGCCGCCGCCTTGGCGACCGCCAGCGACACGCCCAGAATGGCGTTCGCGCCCAGCCGCGACTTGTTCGGCGTGCCATCCAGTTCGATCATCGTCTGGTCGATATGGATCTGATCCTCGGCCTCCATGCCGCCGATCGCCTCGAATATCTCGCCATTGACGGCCTCGACGGCACGGGCGACGCCCTTGCCGAGATAGCGCGCGCCGCCATCGCGCAATTCGACGGCCTCATGCGCGCCGGTCGACGCGCCCGATGGCACCGCCGCCCGGCCGAAGGAGCCGTCCTCCAGGATCACATCCACCTCGACCGTGGGGTTGCCGCGGCTATCCAGTATCTCGCGTCCGACGACGTCGATGATGGCTGTCATGGGAGAAAATCCTTCCTGTGGGCTCGGCCTGTGGGGCGGGGTCGGTCGCCTCATACCCAAAGCCTGCCCTCAAGAAAATCCCGCGCAAACAAAAAGCCCCGCCGAAGCGGGGCTTTCGAGAGCGAAAAATGCCCTAGAACCAGTACGGCGTCACTTTATAGTAGTCGTAAGACGCGTCGCGCGCGGCCTTGCCGTTGTCGCCGGTCAGTTCGTTGATCGAATGGGCAGGCGCCGCCCTGAGCTGGTCCTTGGTGAAGGGCACGACATAGCCGCCCCGGCTCTTCTCGTAGTCCAGGACGGACCAAGGGATGGCGTGGAACTTTTCGCCGATGCCGAGAAACCCGCCGAAACCGATGACGGCGAACATGATGCCGTTCGCGTTCTTTTCCAGCATGACGTCCTCGATGACGCCGATCTTCTCGCCCTCATTGTTGAAGACGTCGGTGCCGATGACGCGCGACGCGGCAATCGCATTGGTATGGCCAGTGTGGGTGTTCATGGAAAAATCTCCTCTGCGGATGTGAGAAGACAACGGCCGGCGCCTTCGCTGGTTCCAGCCCAGGCTGGAAACGCACCTCCAACCGTGCCAGCTTGGGCCATCCTGTCGATGAGGCCTCCCATGGCGAGCAAGCGAAAGAACGATCCCGCCGCCGAAGCGGACGAGCGGCGGGTGGACCCGCGCCTGGCTAACGCCTCGTCCGATTACATCTTCTCAGCCGTGATGTTCCTGATCGCGGCCGTGACGCCGTGGTATTTCGAGCTGCCGCTGGTCTTCGACGTCAACTCGCCCGACTTCAATCCGCTCATCTTCGTGCCGGTCGTTTTCGCCGGCATCGGCGCGATCATGCTCACGCGCACCGCGCTCGGCGTGGTGAGGGCCGGTAAATTCGGCAACGCGACGCTTTCTCCGGCCTCAGCCCGGCGCGGCGAGATTTTCCGGCCGGTCATGCTCTCGAAGAGCGATATCGCCACGACCGGCGATTACGTGCTGACGCTCAAATGCATCCGCAGGGTCAGCGGCGGAGACGAATATGACGGTGGCGGGTCGTCCAGAGACAAGGTGCTGTGGAAGCATGCCGAAACCTGCCCGGCCAGCGCCCGCGCCAGCGTCGGGGTAGCAGCGGTGTTCCACATTCCGCGCGACGCCCAGCCGACGCGCGGCCCGGACAAGGGTACGAGTTCCGGCAATGTGCGCTGGGAGCTGACGGTCACCGCGCCGGTGCGCGGCGTCAATTTCCGCCAGGATTTCCCGATAACGGTGCGGTAGGGTTCAGCCCGCCGCCTTGGCGATCCGGTCGAGCGCCATCAGGCGTTCCAGCAGCGCGCGCATATCCTTCAGCGGCACCATGTTCGGCCCGTCGGACGAGGTCGAATTGTCCGGATCGTCATGCGTCTCGATGAAGACGCCGGCGACGCCCACCGCGACCGCGGCCGAGGCCAGCGTTTTCACGAACCGCCGCTCGCCTCCCGAGGAACCGCCCTGCCCGCCCGGCTGCTGCACCGAATGGGTCGCGTCGAAGATCACCGGCGCGCCTATGTCGGCCAGGATCGGCAGCGCCCTCATGTCGGAGACCAGCGTGTTGTAGCCGAACGACGCGCCGCGCTCGGTGCTCAGCACATTGGGATTTCCCGACTCCACCACCTTGGCGACGACGTTCTTCATGTCCCAGGGCGCGAGGAACTGCCCCTTCTTGACGTTGACGACCTTGCCCGTCCGGGCGGCGGCCACCAGCATGTCGGTCTGGCGCGAGAGGAAGGCCGGGATCTGCAGCACGTCCACGACCTCGGCGACGACGGCGCACTGTTCGGCCGTGTGCACGTCGGTCAGGATCGGCAGGCCGAATTCCCTCTTCAGATCGGCGAAGACGGGCAAAGATGCATCGAGACCGGCTCCGCGCGTGGCGCCGAGCGAGGTGCGGTTCGCCTTGTCGAAGCTCGACTTGTAGACCAGCCCGATCCCCAGTTCGCGCGTCAGTTCCTTCAGCGCGCCCGCCATATCGAAGGCGTGCTGGCGCGATTCGAGCTGGCACGGTCCGGCGATCAGCGCCAGCGGCGCGTCATTGGCGAAGGTGACGTCACCGACGGTCACGCTATGGTTCGGCTTGGTCATCGGCTGGCCTCGAAGATGAAGAATACGCCCTGCCCCGGCGCCGGCGGCACGACAATGCGCTCGCCCTCCATGTGATGCGTGATACCGTTTCTGGCAAGCACATCGGCCGTGGCGACGACCTCTGTCACCTGGAACGAGATCGCATGGACCGAACCGCGGACATCAGCGGCGAACGCCTCGCCCCCGCATGGCACGGCAACCGGGCCCAGCCGAACCTCATCCTTGTCCACGGCTCCGCCCGCCGCCTCGGCGATCAGCCTTGCATAGTCCCGCGCCTCATCGGCGAGGATGATCGCCGAAACAGAGCCGACGCCGTTCGTGTGGTTCTGCAAGGCAGCGCGGTCGACCTTCGGCGCATTGATGCGCTGGCAGGAGAAGGCGAAGGCATCGACCACGTCCGGGTCGCCGGCGAAGGCGAGCTTGAAGGTCGCCACATCCTTGCGGCCGGCGGCATCAACGACATCACGGGAGAAGGTCAGCACGTCGCCGATCGCGATGCCGGCCTCGGTGAAGCGGGCATGGTCGGCGTCAGCGTCGGCCGTCGCCAGCACGACCGCCGACAGCCCCTCGTCTCCGACCGCCGCGCGAAAAACATGATCGCGCGCGACGAAGACGTTGCCGGCGCGGATCGCGTCGGCGGCCAATGCCGGGTCCCACACCGCCAGCGGCTCGAAGAACGTCCCGTCGGGAAGATAGACGCAGCAATTGACGGTGCCGAAAGGGTGGATCCCGTCGGGCGCGACGGTGAAGCCGAGCGCTGTCAGGCGCGCGCGGGCCACGTCGAGGTCGGCGACGGGCAGGACGAGATGATCGAGAAGAAGCGCCATGCGCCGCCGATGTGGCGCAATATGGCGGCAAATGGAAGCCCTTTCAGTGATTGTCGCGCGGAACGCCCTGCGTATGGGCCACGTCGCGATATTTCACCGCCGGCTTCAGCACCATGCCTTCCGACAACTGGTCGACCATCGAGCGCTGGATCTCCTGCCAGGGCGTCTGGTGCTTCGGGTAGTGATAACCGCCTTGGTTCTGGAGCTCCGCGCGGCGGCGCGTGATCTCGTCGTCGGTGATCAGGATGTCGGCCGTGCCCTTGCGCAGATCGATGCGCACCCGGTCGCCCGTCTTCAGCAGCGCCAGCCCGCCGCCGACCGCCGCCTCCGGCGAGGCATTGAGGATGGACGGGCTGCCCGACGTGCCGGACTGGCGTCCGTCGCCGATGCAGGGCAGCGAATGGATGCCCTTCTTCAGGAGGTAGGCCGGCGGCTGCATGTTCACCACCTCCGCGCCGCCGGGATAGCCGACCGGCCCCGCGCCGCGCATGAACAGGATCGTGTGCTCGGTGATGCCCAGCGCCGGATCGTCGATGCGGTGATGGTAATCTTCCGGGCCGTCGAACACTTGCGCGACGCCTTCGAAGGCTTCTGGATCGCGCGGATTCGACAGATAGCGGTCGCGGAATTCGCGCGAGATGACGCTCGTCTTCATGATCGCGGAATCGAACAGATTGCCCTTGAGGTTGATGAAACCGGCATCGTCGCGCAGCGGCTCGGCGACGCTGCGGATCACCTTATGATCCTCCACCTCGACATCGCGGCAATTGTCGCCGATCGACTTGCCGTTGGCGGTGATCGCGTCGGGATGCGGCAACAGGTTGGCCTTGATCAGCTCCGACACGACCGCCGGCACGCCCCCCGCATGGTGATAATCCTCGCCGAGATATTCGCCCGCCGGCTGGAGATTGACGAGCAGCGGCACATGGTGGCCGACCTTCTGCCAGTCATCATTGTCGAGCTTTATGCCGAGATGGCGGGCGATCGCGTTCAGGTGGATCGGCGCGTTGGTCGAGCCGCCTATGGCCGAATTGACGACGATGGCGTTCTCGAAGGCCTCGCGCGTCATGATGTCGGAGGGCTTCAGGTCCTCATGGACCATGGCGACGATGCGCTTGCCGGTCTCATAAGAAATCTGCCCGCGCTCGCGATACGGAGCCGGGATCGCGGCCGAGCCGGGCAATTGCATGCCCAGCGCCTCGGCCAGGCTGTTCATCGTCGTCGCCGTGCCCATCGTGTTGCAGTAGCCGACCGAAGGGGCCGACGAGGCGACGATGTCCATGAACTGGTCGTAGTCGATCTCGCCTGCCGACAGGCGCTCGCGCGACTTCCACACGATCGTGCCCGAGCCGGTACGCTCGCCCTTGTGCCAGCCGTTCAGCATCGGCCCGACCGACAGCGCGATCGCCGGGATGTTCACCGTGGCCGCCGCCATCAGCAGCGCCGGCGTGGTCTTGTCGCAGCCGATGGTCAGCACCACGCCGTCGAGCGGATAGCCGTAGAGCACCTCGACCAGCGCCAGATAGGCCAGGTTGCGGTCGAGCGCTGCGGTGGGGCGTTTTCCCGTCTCCTGGATCGGGTGTACGGGAAATTCCAGCGGCACGCCGCCGGCGGCGATGATGCCGTCGCGCACGCGCTTGGCCAGTTCGATGTGATGGCGGTTGCAGGGCGACAGATCCGAGCCGGTCTGCGCGATGCCGATCAGCGGCTTGCCGGACTGCAATTCCTCCCGCGTCAGGCCGTAGTTCAGGTAGCGCTCCAAGTAGAGCGCGGTCATGCCCGGATTGTCGGGATTGTCGAACCACTCGCGCGAACGCAAGCGCCTGGTACCTTTTCCGGCCGACATGTCGTCCTCCGCGATCTGCCATACTACGGATATGGCATCGCCTCGGCGGTCGCAAGCGTCGCCCGGTCGCAGGCGAGGGGCGGACTTTGGTGCGATGGACAGGGCTTCGCGGCATGCGATATTCCGGATGCACGACAATCGGAGGAGCACCCATGGCCGTCGACATGAATGGCGAGGAACGCATCAACGCCTCGATCGACAAGGTGTGGACGGCGCTGAACGATGCCGACGTTCTCAAGGCCTGTATCCCGGGCTGCGAGTCGCTTGAAAAGAAGTCGGATACCGAGCTGGCGGCCACGGTCACGCTCAAGATCGGCCCCATCAAGGCGCGCTTCAACGGCGAGGTCGAGCTGAAGAACCTGAAGCCGCCGCACTCCTATACGATCGCCGGCGAAGGCAAGGGCGGCATCGCCGGTTTCGCCAAGGGCGGCGCGGACGTGACGCTGAAAGAGGAAGGTCCGGACGCGACGACGCTGATCTACGTGGCCAAGGCCGATGTCGGCGGCAAGATCGCCCAACTCGGCAGCCGCCTCATCCAGTCGACGTCGAAGAAACTGGCGACGCAGTTCTTCTCCGAGTTCAACAAGAAGGTGAGCGGCAGCTAAACTGCTGCCGCACTCGCGGGTCACCGCAGGATTTTCCGGCGTTCTGGCCTTCGAGACAGGCGGGAGCAACCCGCTGCAATGAATCTGTCGCAGAATCGTGACTAAAGGGAGTGGCTTGGCCACTTCCGAACGGTCGCGATGCGCTCAGAAAAGTCGATCCGGCGAATCCTCTTCGTCACCGACGCCTGGAAACCGCAGGTCAACGGCGTCGTCCGGACGATGGGGCGGATGGAGACGCATCTCCCGAAGTTCGGCATCGAGCCGGTTTTCCTGTCGCCGGACGGCTTCAGGACTTTCGCACTGCCGACCTATCCGGGCATCCGCCTCGCCCTGCCGCCGCCCGGCGCCGTGCGGTCACGCATTGAAGCCGCGAAAGCCGATCACATTCACATCGTCACCGAAGGGCCGCTGGGAATATTGGCCCGGCGTGAATGCCTGCGCGCCGGCGTGCCGTTCACGACGAACTATCACACCAAGTTCCCGGAATATCTGTCGTCGCGGATGCCCGTTCCGGAAAGCTGGACCTATTCGCTGCTGCGACGTTTTCATAATTCTGGCGAGGCGACGCTCGTCGCGACGCAGTCGCTCGGTCACGAACTGGTCGCGCGCGGCTTCACCAAGGTGCGACCCTGGACACGCGGCGTCGACACCGAGGCGTTCCATCCGAAGCTGCGCGGCGACCTCGGTCTGCCGCGGCCCATCTTCCTCTATGTCGGCCGGGTCGCCGTCGAGAAGACGCTCGACGATTTTCTGGCGCTCGACTTGCCGGGATCGAAGGTCGTGGTCGGCGTCGGACCCGCGCTGGACGCGCTCAGGGCGCGTTTTCCCTCAGCTCACTTCATGGGCGCGCGTTCCAATGGCGAACTGTCGCGAATCTATGCGTCCAGCGACGTCTTCGTGTTCCCGAGCAAGACGGACACGTTCGGGATCGTGCTGCTGGAGGCGATCGCCAGCGGCCTGACGGTGGCGGCCTACCCGGTCACCGGCCCGGCCGATATTTTTGCCGACGGCATTGGCGGCGCTCTATCGGACAATATCGGCGAAGCGGCGCTAAAAGCGCTCGAACTCGACCGCGAAGCGGCTCGCGAAAAAGCGCTCAGCTACAGTTGGGACAAATGCGCGTCGATGCTGATCGATCGCGTCCGGGAGGTCTATTCCTCGCCGCTACACCAGCCGGCTCTGATCGACCGCGGCCGAGATGAAGCTGGCGAACAGCGGGTGCGGCTCGAACGGACGTGATTTCAGCTCCGGGTGGTACTGGACGCCGATGAACCAGGGGTGGTCGGGATATTCGACTGTCTCGGGCAGCACGCCGTCCGGCGACATGCCGGCGAAAACCAGGCCGCACTCCTCCAGCCTTTCCTTGTAGTCGATGTTGACCTCGTAGCGGTGGCGGTGGCGCTCGGAAATATCGGTGTCGCCATAAACTTCCGCGATGCGGGAGCCGGGCGTCAGCTTGGCCTCATAGGCGCCGAGACGCATGGTGCCGCCCAGATCGCCTGCCTCCCTGCGCTTTTCCAGCATGTTCCCACGCAGCCATTCCGTCATCAGGCCGACCACCGGCTCCTTCGCCGGGCCGAACTCGGTCGACGAGGCGTTCTCGATGCCGGCAAGCGACCGCGCCGCCTCGATGCAGGCCATCTGCATGCCGAAGCAGATGCCGAAATAAGGCACCTTGCGCTCGCGTGCGAACTTCGCCGCCAGGATTTTTCCTTCGGACCCGCGCTCGCCGAACCCGCCCGGCACGAGAATGCCGTGCACCTTTTCGAGGAACGGCGCCGGGTCCTCCTTCTCGAATATCTCGCTCTCGATCCAGTCGAGCTTGACGCGCACCTTGTTGGCCATGCCGCCATGCGCCAGCGCCTCGATCAGCGATTTGTAGGCATCCTTGAGGCCGGTGTATTTTCCGACGACGGCGATCGTCACCTCGCCTTCCGGGTTGTGGATGAGGCGCGAGACCTCCTGCCAGCGTTCCATCCGGGGTTTTGGCGCCGGGTCGATGCCGAAGGCGGCCAGCACTTCCGAATCCAGCCCTTCCTTGTGATAGGCGATCGGCACGTCGTAGATATGCGCCACGTCCAGCGCCTGGATAACGGCGCTTTCGCGCACATTGCAGAACAGCGAGAGTTTTCGCCGCTCCTCCTTCGGGATGGCCCGGTCGGCGCGCACCAGCAATATGTCGGGTGCGATGCCGATGGAGCGCAGTTCCTTCACCGAATGCTGCGTCGGCTTGGTCTTCAGCTCGCCAGCGGCGGGGATATAGGGCATCAGCGTCAGGTGGATGTAGACCGCCTGCCCGCGCGGCAGGTCATTGCCGAGCTGCCGGATCGCCTCGAGGAACGGCATCGCCTCGATATCGCCGACGGTGCCGCCGATCTCGCACAGCACGAAATCGTAGTCCTCATTGCCCTGCCGGATGAAATTCTTGATCTCGTCGGTGACGTGCGGGATCACCTGCACGGTCGCGCCGAGATAATCGCCGCGGCGCTCCTTCTCCAGGATGTTCTGGTAGATGCGGCCGGTGGTGATGTTGTCCTGCTTGTTGGCCGAGCGGCCGGTGAAGCGCTCGTAATGGCCAAGGTCGAGATCGGTCTCGGCGCCGTCGTCCGTCACGAAGACCTCGCCATGCTGGTAGGGCGACATCGTGCCGGGGTCGACGTTCAGGTAGGGGTCGAGCTTCCGGATGCGGCATCGGTAGCCGCGCGCCTGCAGCAACGCGCCGAGCGCCGCCGCCGCAATGCCTTTGCCAAGGGAGGAAACCACGCCGCCGGTGATGAATACATATCGCGCCATGGGAATCATCGCATAGCGCCGGGCATGTGATTCCGCTAGCGCAAAATGGCGTGGCTGCCATGCATTCACAGATGGCCAAAGAAAAAGGGCCGGACTGTGCCGGCCCTTTCGTCAACAATTGGCTGGAAAACCTCAGAGCACGACGAAGTCGGCCCCCATCGACACGCGATTGTAGAGGTCCATGACGTGTTCGTTGATCATGCGGAAGCAGCCGTTGGACGCGCTGGTGCCGATCGTCCAGGGCTCGGTGGTGCCGTGGACGCGGATATGCGTGTCCTTCTTGCCCTGGTACAGATAGATGGCGCGGGCGCCGAGCGGGTTGGTCGGGCCGCCGTCCATGCCGTCCTTGTACTTTCCGTACTTCGCCGGATCGCGCTTCTGCATCTCTTCGGTCGGGATCCAGCGCGGCCATTCCTGCTTGTCGCCGACCTTGCCGTTGCCCTTGAACTCGAGGCCCTGCCTGCCGACGGCGATCGCGTAGCGGCGCGCCTTGCCGCCCGATTCGATCAGATAGAGCCGGCGTTCGGCGGTGTTCACGACGATCGTGCCGCGCTTGTAGCCGCTGTCATAGTCGACGACGCGCGGCATCAGCTCTTCCTTCGGCACGAATTTCTTCGCGCCCTTCTTGGCTTCGGTGAGCTTCAGATAGCGGTCGCGGCGCTCGGTCTCGGGAAGCATGCGCTGCTGATTGCCGCCGAAAAGCGCGCCGAACAGGCCCGGGGGCGGCTTGTTCGCATCGCTGCGCAGTTCGATCGGACGATCGTCGTCCAGCGACGCGATCAGCGTCGCCTCGTCGCGCACGGCGCGCTCCTGGGCTTCCTTCGCCGCGCGCGCCTCGGCGAGCTTGGCTTCCTTGTCAGCCTTCAGCTTGGCCGCGCGCGCTTCCTGCTCCGCCTTCAGGGCGGCGGCCTTGGCCGCGCGCTTTTCAGCGGCCGTCATCGGCTTGGGCGGCGCCTTCTTCTCTTCGGCTTTCGCCTGGCCGCCGAACAGGGTCGCGAACAGGCCGGGCTTCTTCTCCTCGTCGTCCTTCTTCGCGACCGCCTTGCCGTCGGTCTTCCTGGCCTGCTTCTTGTCGGTCTTCTTCGACGCGGCCTTGCTGTTCTTTTTGTCGGCGGTCTTCTTGGCCACCGGCTTCTTGTCGTCCTGGTCAGCCTCCGACGCGGCCTTGGAATAGGTCGCCTTGGTGGTTGGAATGGTCTGCGCCTGCGCTGGCGCGACCGCCACGAGCGCAATGGCCGCGCCTGCGAGCATCAAGCTGCGAAAAGTCATTGTGTCACCCCGAATGCAATTCCCGACAACGGCCAAAAGCCGCCGGATCATCGCATCGATCCGCAGGCCCGCCGTCTGCGTCGCTTATAACGGAATCGGGCGAATTCGCTCAAGCAGGATGGAGGCGGCCGGGCATTCACAACGCCGTCAAGTCGCGGCAATCGCGCGCGAATTGCGTCAAGTGTGGCTTGAGTGCAACAAGCCCGCCGGCAGTCTGCGCCGGATTACTGGCTGCTGGGGACGGTCGGCGTCGCCGGCTGCTGCGGAGCGGGTGCCGCCGGCGCTGCCGGAGCTGCGTCCGTGGAGGGAACCGTCGGGTTCAGCGGCGCGATCGGCACGGCGCCGCCGGCCGGCGGATTGGCCGGCGCGGCGTCGGTCGACGGCGCGGCGCCCTGCCCGCCCAACTGGTTCAGAATGCCGCCGCCCGTCCCGGTGCCGCCGGGAACCTGCGGCTGGCTCGACGGCGCGACCGGCGCGCGGTCGAGGATGTCGATCGGCCGCTCGCCATAGCGGGCCATGATGCCGAGAACCAGCGAGGTCGCGAAGAACGCCGCCGCGAGGATCGCGGTCGTGCGCGTCAGCGCGTTCGCAGCGCCGCGCGCGGTCATGAAACCGGAGCCGCCGCCGATGCCCAGCCCTCCGCCTTCCGAACGCTGGAGCAGCACGACGCCGACCAACGCCAGGACGATGATGAGGTGGATGACGATGACAATGGTTTCCATGGGAAATTCCGATTTCCGGGCCGGATTTCAGACGGCCCCGGCGGCAAGACGCGGGTCCATACACGGGTTCGGCCGCAAATCCAACCCCGCTAACGAGCTGCATGTAGGGGCAGGATGCGGCTTTTCCAACCGCCGGGATCGCCGATGCGGTCAGCCGATCTTCATGTAGGCTTCTGCAATTGCCAGAAAGTCCGCCGGCTTCAGGCTCGCGCCGCCGACCAGCGCCCCGTCGACATTGGCGACGCCGAGAAGCTCGACCGCGTTGGACGGCTTGACCGAGCCGCCATAGAGGATGCGCATCGTTGCCGACGCCGCGCCGACGATGCCGGCGAGCTCGCGGCGGATATGGGCGTGCGCCTCGGCGACGTCCTGCGCCGTCGGGGTCAGTCCGGTGCCGATCGCCCAGACCGGCTCATAGGCGATGATGGTGTTGTGCGACGTGGCCCCTGCCGGCAGCGAGCCGGCAAGCTGGCGCGACAGCACGGCGAGCGTCTCTCCGGCCTCGCGCTGTTCCCGCGTTTCGCCGATGCATACAACGGCGACCAGCCCTGCCCGCCACGCGGCGTCGGCCTTGGCCTTCACCATGGCGTCGGTTTCGCCGTGATCGGTGCGCCGCTCGGAATGGCCGACGATGACATGCGTCGCGCCCGCGTCCTTGAGCATCGGCGCGGAAATGTCGCCGGTATGCGCGCCGCTGTCATTGCCGTGGCAATCCTCGCCGCCCACCTTGACCGGCGAGGTCTTCAGCACCTCCGCCGCGCGGGTCAGCAGCGTCGCCGGCACGCAGATCAGCGCCTCGGTCTCGGCGTCGAGCCCCGCCAGGAAGGTATTGGCGATCGTGTGCAGTTCCGGCAGCGAGGCCGATGTGCCATTCATCTTCCAGTTTCCCGCGACCAGCGGTCGGATGCCTGGCGTCATCGGTCTAGCTCCTTCGGTTGCACCGTCAGTTGTATGGGGCGCTGACTACCAAAATGCGGCCATAAAGCAATCGACAGTGGCCGGGAAGGACGCTATTGCCGTCCACATATTCTGCTTGGAGTTCCAATGCTCGACATATTGCGAAAGGCCGCGGGAACCTGGGTCTCGAAGCTGCTTCTGGGGATTCTCGTCATCAGCTTCGCTGTCTGGGGCATCTCCGGCACCATGCTTTCGGGCACGGGCGGCAGCACGGTCCTGACGACCGGCGACACGAAAGTCTCGGTGACAGACTACCGCCTCGCCTATGACCGCCAGATCCAGGTCTATTCGCAGCAGCTCGGCCAGCGCCTGACGCGCGAGCAGGCGACCGCGATCGGCATCGACGGCCAGGTTCTGGCGCAACTGGCGGCCGGCGCCGTGCTCGACGAGCAGGCGCGGCGCATCGGCCTTGGCGTGTCGCGCGACAAGATCGCGGCTCTGACGACCGAGGATCCGGCGTTCCGCGGCGTGTCCGGCCAATTCGACCGGATGCAGTTCGACTATGTGCTGCGCCAGGTCGGCATGCGGCCGGAAGATTATTTCCGCAACCGCGAGCAGGTCGCCGTGCGCCAGCAGATCGTGGAGGCGGTGTCCGACGGCATGAAGGCGCCCGACACGTTCCTGCGCGCGGTGGCGCTCTATCAGGGCGAGAACCGCACGATCGAGTACCTGACCCTGCCGCCTTCGATCATCCCGCCGGTCGCCGCGCCGGACGATGCGGTGCTGAAGACCTGGTTCGACGAGAACAAGGCGAAATACGCAGCGCCCGAATATCGCAAGATCGCCTATGTGAAGCTCGAGCCGGCCGATATTTCGGACCCGACCGCCATCACCGACGATCAGGTGGCCAAGGATTACGAGGCCAACAAGCAGCGCTACACGACGCCCGAGACGCGCGCGGTCGAACAGCTCGTCTTCGCCAGCGAGGCGGACGCGAAGGCGGCGGCCGAAGCCATCCGTGGCGGCTCGACCTTCGATTCGATCGTCACGGCGCAGGGCAAGACCATGGCCGACGTCAGCCTCGGCACCCTGCAGAAGTCCCAGATTGCCGACGCGGCAATTGCCGACGCGGCGTTCTCGGCGCAGGCCAACCAGCCGACCGACGTCGTCGCCGGCGCGTTCGGCCCGGTCATCCTGCGCGTCACCGCGATCAATCCGGAAGTCGTCAAGCCGCTGGCCGAGGTGGCGCAGCAGATCCGCGACGACCTCGCGCTCAGCGAAGCCAATGCGCAGTTGCTCGACGTGCACGACCGCTACGAGGACGCCCGCGCAGGCGGGTCCACGCTCGAGGAAGCCGCGAACAATCTGAAGCTCAAGGTCGTGACCGTCGAGGCGGTCGACCGCAGCGCGCAGGCGCCGGATGGAACCGTCATATCCACCCTGCCCGCCTCGGCTGAACTGCTGCGCGCCGCCTTCGAAACCCAGGCCAATATCGAGAACCCGTCGATCAATGTCGGCTCGACCGGCTATGTCTTCTACGAGGTGAAGGACATCATCGGCGCGCGCGACCGCACGCTGGACGAGGTCAAGGACAAGGTCACCGCCGACTGGATCGCGGAGGAAAGCGACCGCCTGTTCTCCACCAGGGTGGCGGAACTGGAGAAACGGCTGCGCGACACGGGCGACATCGACGCCATCGCAACCGAGCTGTCGCTGACCAAGCAGACCAAGCGCGGCCTGCGGCGCGGCGCCGAGGATGCCGAACTCGGCAGCGCCGGCGTCACCGCCGTGTTCTCCGTCACGCAGGGCAGCGCGGGACAGGCTCCCACGCCCGATGGCGTCAACCGCAACCTGTTCAAGGTGACGGAAGCCTTCGAACCGGCCGGCGCAGGCCCCGATTCCGTGCCTGAGAACAACCGCAAGGCGTTTTCGTCGGGCATGGCCGACGACATGCTCGACCAGCTCGTCGAGCGGCTGAAGGGCGAATATGGCGTGACCACCAATCCGGCCGCGATCCAGCAGGCCCTCACCTTCTGACGGACGCGGATGGCCGACTTCAAATCCTTCATCGCCAAGGTCGCGGCCGGCAAATCGCTCAGCTTCGAGGAGGCGCGCGAAGCCTTCGACATCGTCATGTCCGGCGAGGCGACGCCGTCGCAGATCGGCGGCTTCCTGATGGCGCTGCGCGTTCGCGGCGAGACCGTGGACGAGATTTCCGGTGCTGTCGCGACGATGCGCGAGAAGATGACGCGCGTCGACGCGCCAGAAAATGCGATCGACATCGTCGGCACCGGCGGCGACGGGATGCACAGCCTTAACATCTCGACCGGCTCGGCCTTCGTCATCGCCGGCTGCGACGTGCCGGTGGCGAAACATGGCAACCGCAATCTCTCCTCCCAGTCGGGGGCGGCCGACGTGCTCACGGCGCTCGGCGTCAGGATCGAATTGTCCCCCGACGCGATCTCGCGCTGCATCCGCGAGGCGGGCATCGGCTTCATGTTCGCGCCGGCCCATCACGCGGCGATGAAATATGTCGGGCCGTCTCGCGTCGAACTGGGCACGCGGACGATCTTCAATCTGCTTGGGCCGCTCTCCAATCCCGGCGGCGTGAAACGCCAGTTGGTCGGCGTGTTCGCGCCCGAATGGGTCGGCCCGATCGCCGCGACGTTGAAGGGTTTCGGCGCGGAGCATATCTGGGTCGTGCATGGCGACGGCTATGACGAGATCACCGCGACGGGCGATACGTCGGTGGCGGCATTCGACGGCGGCGACGTGCGCGAATTCACCATCGCGCCGGAGACATTTGGCTTGGCCCGCTGCGCCAAGGCCGACTTGAAGGGCGGCGATGCCGCCTTCAACGCGGCGGCGCTGCGCGATATGCTGTCGGGCAAGGCCGGCGCCTACCGCGACACGGTCCTGCTCAATGCCGGCGCTGGCCTCGTCGTGGCTGGCGTGGCGCGCAGCCTCGAGGAAGGCGTCGGCATGGCCGCGCAGTCGATCGACGGCGGCAAGGCGATGGCGCGGCTGGAGCGGCTGGTGAAGGTTTCGAACGAATGACCGACATCCTGCGCAAGATCGAGGCCTACAAGCGCGACGAAATCGCCGCCGCCAAGCAGGCCGTGCCGCTGGCCGAGATCAAGGCGCGCGCAGCCGATCAGGCTCCTGCCCGCGGCTTTGTCCGCTCGCTTCGAAAGGCGCATGCCGATGGCCGTTTCGCGCTGATCGCCGAGATCAAGAAGGCCAGTCCGTCCAAGGGCCTTATCCGCCCCGATTTCGATCCCCCGTCCCTCGCCAGGGCCTATGAGGCCGGCGGCGCGGCATGCCTGTCGGTCTTGACCGACACGCCGTCTTTCCAGGGGGCGCCCTCGTTCCTGACCGAAGCGCGCGCCGCCTGCTCCCTGCCGGCGCTGCGCAAGGACTTCATGTTCGAGCCCTATCAGGTCTACGAGGCCCGCGCCTGGGGCGCTGACGCCATCCTGATCATCATGGCCAGCGTTTCCGACGACGAAGCCAAGGCCCTTGAGGATACGGCGTTCGACCTCGGTATGGATGTGCTCGTGGAAGTGCACGACGAGGCAGAGACCGAACGGGCGCTCGGGCTCGGTTCGCCGATGATCGGCGTCAATAATCGCAACCTGCGCACCTTCGATGTCTCGCTCGAAACATCCGAACGGCTCGCGAAGCTGATCCCCGACGACCGCCTGCTCGTCGGCGAGAGCGGCATCTTCACCAATGCCGACTGCCAGCGCCTTGCCCGCGCCGGCATCAAGACCTTCCTCGTCGGGGAAAGCCTGATGCGGCAGCAGGATGTCGCCGCCGCCACGCGCGCCTTGCTCACCGGCGCGGTCGCGCAGGCTGCTGAGTAGGCATGGCCGGCCTGACCCATATCGCTAAGGACGGTCAGGCCAATATGGTCGACGTCGCCGACAAGGCCGACACCGCGCGCGAAGCCGTCGCCGAGGGCGCGGTGAAGATGCGGCGCGAGACGCTGGACATGATCCTCGCCGGCGACGCCAAGAAGGGCGACGTCATCGGCACCGCGCGGCTGGCCGGCATCATGGCCGCCAAAAGGGCGCATGAACTGATCCCGCTTTGCCATCCTCTGCTCCTGACCAAGGTCGGCGTCGAGATCGAGAGCGACCCTGCCCTGCCCGGCCTGCGCGTCACCGCCATGGCCCGGGTGACGGGCAAGACCGGCGTCGAGATGGAGGCGCTGACCGCCGCGTCCGTCGCCTGCCTGACGATCTACGATATGGCCAAGGCCGTCGACCGCGAGATGGAAATCACCGGGATACGTCTGATGGCCAAGTCCGGCGGCAAGTCGGGCGACTACCGGCGGAAGGACTGAACCATGGCGCTGCTTCCCGTCGACGACGCGATGGCGCGGCTGCTCGACGGCGCAACGGTGTTGGACGCCGAGCAGATTCCGATCGCCGAGGCAGGCTGGCGCGTGCTGGCCGCCGACATTGTCGCTCTGCGCACCCAGCCGCCTTTCGACGCCTCGGCCATGGACGGTTATGCGGTGCGTGCGGACGATGCGATCGCCGGAGCGACGCTGTCGGTCATCGGCAGCGCGCCGGCCGGACGCGGTTTTGCCGGGACCGTCGGACCGGGACAGGCCGTACGCATTTTCACCGGAGCGCCGGTACCTGCCGGCGCTGACACTGTCCTGATCCAGGAGAATGCCCGCGCTGCCTCGCCGGATTCGGTCGAGGTCATCGAGTCCCTGGAGCGAAACCGCAATATTCGTCGCCAAGGCCTTGATTTCAAAGATGGTGATGCCGTCCTAGAGAAAGGCCGCATCCTCGATCCGGCGGCGCTGTCGCTTGCGGCGGCAGCCAACCATGCGACCCTGCTGGTCGTTAGGAAACCGCGCGTTGCGATACTGGCAACGGGCGACGAACTCCTGCCGCCCGGCAGCACGCCGGGCCCTGATCAGATCATCGCGTCTAACGCTTATGGCGTTCGGGCCGTGGCCGAAAAGCTCGGCGCGGATGTCGTCGATCTCGGCATCGCACCAGACGACAAGGCGGCCATCGCCGCGGCGATCCATGCCGGCATGGACGCGGGTGCGGATATCTTCGTCACGCTCGGCGGCGCATCCGTCGGCGACCATGACCTCGTCCGCGACGTGCTTGTCGAAGCCGGCATGACGCTCGACTTCTGGAAGATCGCCATGCGCCCCGGCAAGCCGCTGATGTTCGGCCGTCTCGGCGATGTTCGCGTGCTCGGCCTGCCCGGCAACCCGGTGGCCAGCCTCGTCTGCTCGCACCTGTTCCTCGCGCCGCTGATCGCCCGCCTCGCCGGACGCGGCCATGCGCTCGACTGGCGCGACGCCGTCCTGACGAAGGACATGGCCGAGAACGACCAGAGACAGGATTATGTGCGGGCCATCGCCGAGACGAAGGACGGCGCGCTGACAGTCACGCCGTTCGGCGTGCAGGACTCGTCCATGCTGCGCACGCTGGCCCATTCCAACGCGCTGATCGTGCGGGAACCTTTCGCTCCCGCGGCGGAAAAAGGCAGTTCCTGCCGCATCGTCCTGCTTCGCCCGCTCGACTAGGCTGAACAACCTCGGACTCGCACCGAATTTTTAGCACTGCTAAAATTCCGCTTGACGACGCGTCACCTCCGTGCAAATTTTTTACTAATACTAAAAAAGAGGGAACGGACCTTGCAAGGTCAACCTGTCGAGGACGACGTCCGCGGTCTTGACCGTGACGCGTTCGGCGAGCGCCTTCGTGCGCGCCGTCGGGAGCTTGGACTGACATTGAAGGAAGTCGCCGACCAGGCGGGGCTTTCTGTCGGTTTCATCTCGCAGATCGAACGGGCGATCGCGACGCCGTCGCTGTCGTCTCTGGTGGGAGTGTCGAAGGTGCTCGGACTTCAGATTTCCGATTTCCTGTCCCAGCCGCGCGTCATCGCGCCGACGACCCGTCATGCCGAACGGCCTCATTATGCGGTCGGCTCCAATTCGCTGGTCTACGAGCGGCTGTCCTCGTCCTTTCCGGGCAGCGTGCTCTCCACCGTGATCATTCACGAGCCGCCGGGCCACCGCAGCGAACCCATCGCCCACGAGGGCGAGGAAATCTTCTATGTGCTCGAGGGTTCGATCACCGTCGAGGTCGATGGCCAGCCGCATGTTCTGGAGACCGGCGACTCCGTGCATTTCGCGTCCAACCGGGTCCACTCCTCGTGGAACCACGGGACCACGCCGTCCACCATCCTCCACACCTGCACCATGGACGTCTTCGGCGACCGGCATGATGCCGACGCCAAGGCCGCGCCTGCGGCCGACAACCGGCGCGACGGCGGCGGCAACGACAACAAGCAAAAAGCAAGATCAAACCAACAGGGGAACTGACAATGAGACATTTCCTGAAGCCGCTTGCGGCGGCGCTTGTCGCCGCGACTGCCCTGACCGGCGTCACGGCCGCGACCATGAACCAGGCCTCGGCGGAGACCGTGCTGCGCCTCGACGAGGTCGCGGTGGGTGAGCTCGACCCGGCCAAGGCGAGCGACTACGCCGACTCCATCCTGATGTACAATGTCTACGACACGCTTGTGATCCCGAACGAGGGCAAGCCCGGCCTTCAGGGCCATCTCGCCGAGAGCTGGACCGCCGACGGCAACAGCTACACCTTCAAGCTGCGCCAGGACGTGAAGTTCCACAGCGGAAATCCCCTCACCGCCGAGGACGTCGTCTATTCGCTCGACCGCACCAAGGCGCTCGGACAGGGTCTCTCCTACCTCTTCGAGGTGGTCGAGAAGGCCGAGGCGGTCGATGCTACGACCGTCAAATTCACCCTGAAGAACCCCTATTCGCCCTTCGTCGCCTCGCTGGTGCGCCTGCCGATCGTCGACAAGAAGCTGGTGATGGCCAATCTCGGCGACGGCGACGGCGACAACAAGGACTGGGGCCAGGCGTTCCTGTCGGCGAACGATGCCGGCACCGGCGCCTACAGGATCACCGCGCACAATCCGCAGCAGGAATCGGTGATGGCGAAAAGCCCCGACTATTTCCTGACCGTGCCGGCGAAGGCTCCCGATACGGTGCGCCTGCGCTACGGTCTGGAAGCGGCGACGGTGCGCACCCTGATCAGCCAGGGCGAGCATGACATTTCCTCGCAATGGCTGCCGCCGGAAGTTCTGAAGTCGCTCGCGGCCGACGGCGCGCAACTCTTCACCGAATCCGGAACGTCCGGCTTCTACGTCAAGATGAACACGACCAAGGCCCCGCTCGACGACGTCGAGTGCCGCCTAGCGCTGGCCAACGCCTTCGACTACGAGGCCGGCATCAAGATGGTCGCCATCAACGATACGGTCTCGCAGGGCAAGCCGTCGACGGGCGCGATCATCGGCGGCATGCTGGGCGCCAATCCGCCGGAAAACGTCATCAAGCGCGATCTCGAGGCGGCGAAGGCGCACCTCGCCAAGTGCAAATACAAGCCCGAGGACATCAACCTCGAGCTGACCTGGATCGGCGAAGTCCCGCTCGAGGAGCGCTTCGCGCTGCTGATGCAGGCCAACTTCGCCGAGATCGGCGTCAAGTCCGAGATCAAGAAAGTGCCGTGGGCGCTGTTCTCGGAGCAGGTGTCGAAGCCGGAGAACACGCCGAACATCTCGCAGCTCTTCGTCGCTTCGGTCACGGGCGATCCCGACACGCTGCTCTACGGCATGTATCATTCGTCGGCGAAAGGCACCTGGCAGTCGCCCGAATACCTGCAGGACGCCGACACCGACAAATATCTGGACGAGGGCCGCACGGCCACCGACGACAGCGCCCGCGCTGCCGCGTATTCGGCGCTGAACAAGCGGCTGGTCGAGATCGCGCCGTCGATCTACGCCTATGACCAGGTGGCGGTTTTCGCCGCGTCGAAGCGGGTCTCGGCGCCGGCCCTGACAGATCATGCCAAGGCGTACAACCTGTCGGCTTTCGGCTTCAATTTCCGCTTCATGGAAATGAACGAATAGCGCCGGCAGCAGCCGATCCGGCCGACGGATGAGCCGCCGGCCGGCCAAACCTCGAACCCAGCGGATATCAAGAATGCCGCCTGTCGTCCGCCTCCTCGCGAAGCGGCTGGGAACCTCTTTGATCGTTCTGATCGGCGTTTCCCTGCTGATATTCGCCATCGCCCGGGTGATTCCCGGCGATCCGGCGCGCATCGCGCTCGGCCCGAATGCGACGCCGGACGCCATCGCGGCGCTGCGCGACAAGCTGCATCTGAACGACCCGTTCATCATGCAGTACGGCTATTTCCTGGCCGATCTGGCGCGCGGGGACCTCGGCGTCTCGCTCTACACCAACCGCCCGGTGGTGCGCGACATCGCCGATTTCCTTCCGGCAACGCTGGAGCTGGTGATCGTTGCGGGCCTCATGATGGTCGCCTTCGGCCTGCCGCTCGGCGTTCTGTCCGCCCGCTACCGCGGCGGCTGGATCGATCATTCCATCCGTACGGTCACCCTGCTCGGCGTCTCCGCCCCCAGCTTCGTCTGGGCCGTGATCCTGATGCTGCTGTTCGCCTTCTTCATCCCTCTGTTTCCGATCGCCGGCCGGATCAGCGACACATATTCCATCCCGTCGGTCACCGGCTTCCTGCTGGTCGACACGCTGCTCGCCGGCAATATCAGGGCGTTCGGCAACGCCGCCTGGCACATCGTGCTCCCGGCTTTCGCGCTGGCGCTGTCGGGCATCGCGCAGGCGGCGCGGCTGACCCGATCGAACATGGTCGAGACCTACGACCGGCCCTATATCGAGATGGCGAAATCCTACGGTTTTCCGGAAAAGCGGATCGCCTGGCGCTACGCCTTCAAGCCCTCGCTCATTCCCTCGATGACGATCATCGGCCTCGACTTCGCGGCCATGCTCGGCAACGCTTTTTTGGTCGAGGCGGTGTACGCCTGGCCCGGCCTGTCGCGCTACGGCGTCGCGGTCATCCTGCGCAAGGACCTGAACGCCATCGTCGGCACGGTGCTGGTCATCTCGGCGATGTTCCTCATCGTGAACGTCATCGTCGACCTGCTGATCGCCTTCATCAACCCGCGCATCCGCTACTCGCAGAGGGCGTCATGAGCCGCGCGCTGGCCATCCTCGTCCGCAACCCGCTGTCGCTGCTCGGCCTGATCCTTGTTGCGACGGTGGTGCTCTCCGCCGTGTTCGCGGACGTCATCGCCCCCTTCCCGACGCATCGCGGAGCGGTGGTCGACTTCGCCAATTTCAACAAGGCGCCGGAGTGGCCCTACATCTTCGGCACTGATCTCGTCGGCCGCGACGTGTTCAGCCGCATCCTCTACGCCTACCGCATTTCGCTGATCCTCGGCGTTGTGGTGCTCGCGATCGCGGTGCCGATCGGCGTCACGATCGGGCTGGCCGCCGGTTATCTCGGCGGCTGGACCGAATATGTCCTGATGCGCATCACCGACGTTTTCCTGTCGATCCCGCCGCTGGTGCTGGCGATGTCGATGATGGGCCTGCTCCAGCCGACGCTCACCAACGGCATGATCGCGGTCACGGCGATGTGGTGGCCCTGGTACACGCGGCTGGTCTACAACCTCGCCCGTTCCGAAAAGGAAGAAGGCTATGTGCTCGCCGCCGAGGTCATCGGCGCGTCGAAGCTGCACGTCATGTTCCGCGAGATCCTGCCGAACTGCGTGCCGTCGATCCTGACCAAGATGACGCTCGATTTCGGCTTCGTCATCCTGATCGCCTCGTCGCTGTCCTTCCTCGGCCTCGGCGTGCAGCCCCCTACCCCCGACCTCGGCTCGATGGTGGCGGAAGGCGCGAAATACCTGCCCGACTCCTGGTGGCTGACGATCTTCCCCGGCCTCGCGATCCTGGTCGCCGTATTCGGCTTCAACCTGATCGGCGACGCGCTGCGCGAAATCCTGGGGACCGAGCAATGAGCGCGCCGACCCTTCGCATCCGCGACCTCAGGCTGGGCTTCAAGAGCTGGTCAGGCACGTTCGACGTGCTGCACGGCATCTCGCTCCATATCGGCAAGGGCGAGCGCGTGGCGCTGGTCGGCGAAAGCGGCTCCGGCAAATCGGTGACGGCGCGCATCGTGCTGGGCCTGCTCCAGACGCTGCGCTCGGCGAAAATCTCCGGTCTTGTCGAGTTCGAAGGCCGCGACCTGGCGAAACTGTCCGAAGCGGAACGGCGCGCGCTGCGCGGCACGCGGATGTCGATGATATTCCAGGACCCGACCTCGTCCCTGAACCCGGTCTATCGCATTTCGACCCAGTTCCACGAAGTCCTCCAGCGGGCCAATCCGCGCATCGAGCCGGCCGAGTCGAGGGCGCGCGCGGAAAAGGCGCTGGCCGACGTGTCGATCGCCGACCCGGCGCGGGTTCTCGACTCCTACCCGTTCCAGCTTTCCGGCGGCATGAACCAGCGCGTGATGATCGCGATGGCGCTCGCCAACGAGCCCTCGCTGCTGATCGCCGACGAGCCCGGAACCGCGCTCGACGTCACGGTGCAGGCGCAGACGCTCCGGTTGATGCGCGAGCAGGTCGAGCGCCATCACGCATCGGTGCTCTTCATCTCGCATAATCTCGGCGTGGTCCGGGAATTCGCCGACCGGGTCTACGTCATCTACAAGGGCCGCATCGCCGAACAAGGTCCGACGGCGGCGCTGTTCGACAACCCGCGCCACCCCTACACGCAGGCGCTGCTGCGGGCCGTCCCGCGCATGACCGGCGACGGCATCCCCGAGATCGAGGACGCGTCTGAAAGCTATTTCGCGCCGACCGTCATCCACGACGGCTATGGCGAACCGGAGGGCGTGGCATGACCCAGCCGCTTCTGTCGCTGCGCTCCGTCTCGAAGACTTTTCACACCGGCGGCCGTGAGGTGAAGGCGGTCGACAACGTCTCCTTCGATGTCGCCGAGGGCGAATGCCTCGCCGTGGTCGGCGAGAGCGGCTCGGGCAAGTCGACCATCGCGAACATGATCCTGGGCATCTATCCCCAGACGATCGGTGAAATTTCCTACAAGGGTTCTGCGCTCCCGGCACGCCGCGATCTCGTGCACCGCCGCTCGATCCAGCTCGTGCAGCAGAACCCCCTCTCCTCGCTCAACCCGCGCCGCACCATCGGCGCGTCCTTGCGCCTCGCGCTCGACGTCCACGGCATCGGCGAACGCGCCGGGCGCAACGACCGGACGGGCCAGTTGCTTGAGGAAGTCGGCCTGCCCGCATCCTTCCGCACACGCTCGCCCGCCGCGCTCTCCGGCGGGCAGCGCCAGCGTGTCGCCATTGCGCGCGCGCTTGCCTGCCAGTCCGAGCTGGTCGTGCTGGACGAGCCCACCTCGGCGCTCGACGTGCTCGTCCAGGCGCGCGTCCTTCGCCTGCTCGCGGATCTGAGGAAGAGCCGCGGCCTGACCTACCTCTTCATCACCCACGACCTGTCCGTCGTGCGCAACATCGCCGACCGCGTCGCGGTGTTCGAACGCGGCAAGCTGGTCGAAATCGGAACTACGGCCACGATCTTCGAGGCCCCGAACCATCCCTATACGCGCAAGCTGATCGCCGCCGTGCCTGTCGTCACGGCTGACGAAGTGGCGTTGCGCAAACGTTTTATGGAGGAAGCCAATGCAAATGTCTGATTACTCGGCCTTCACGGCCGCCGTCGCGAAAGGGAGCGGCCCGCAGGACGCGTTCGACGCACTGTGCGAACTGACGCGGCATGTCGTCGGCGTGAAGCTGTTCACGATCATGATCCACGATCCCCACACGCGGATGGCGGGCCGCATCTATTCGAACATGCCCGATGCCTATCCGGTCTCCGGCACCAAGCCGGCAAACGAGACCGACTGGTCAAGGCAAGTGATGAAGGAGAAGCGCACCTTCGTCGCCAATACGATCGAGGACATCGCTGACGTTTTCTACGACCACGAACTGATCAGGTCGCTCGGCTGCGAGAGCGTGATCAACGTGCCGATCATCGTCGCGGGCGAGGTCAGGGGCACGATCAATTGCCTGCATGAAGCGGGCTTCTATACGCCTGAACGCGTCCAGGCCGCCGAGGCGCTCAAGCTGCCCGGCGCGGTCTGCCTTCTTCTCAAAGAACTCGATTCAAAGGAAGCCAAGTGATGGCTGACACCACGATCCGTGTCGCGACCGACGTCGGCGGCACTTTTACCGACCTCGTCTGCTTCGAGACGAACGCCAGGACCGGCGAGTCGCGCATCGTCACCGCCAAGTCGGACACCACGCCGCCCAATTTCGAACAGGGCGTGCTCAACGTGCTGAAGAAGGGCGGCGTCGATCCCAAGGACGTCGACTTTCTCGCGCACGGCACGACCGTGGTCATCAACGCCCTGACCGAGCGCAAGGGCGTCAAGGTCGGCCTGATCACGACCGAAGGCTTCCGCGACACGCTGGAGATCGCCCGCGGCAACCGCCCGGACTTCTTCAACCTCCACTACGAGAAGCCGAAGCCCTTCGTGCCGCGCTATCTGCGCCGCGAAGTGCCCGGGCGCATGTCATACAAGGGCGAGGAACTGCGCCCGCTCGACCTGTCGGGCCTGCCGGCGATCCTGGACGACTTCAAGGCCGAGGGCGTGCAGGCGATCGCCATCTGCTTCCTGCATTCCTACGCCAATATGAGCCACGAGCAGGGGGCAATCGCCGCCGTGCAGAAGCTGTGGCCCGGCATCTCGGTCGTCTCCTCGCACCAGATCACGCGGGAATGGCGCGAATACGAGCGCACCAACACCGCTGTCCTGTCGGCCTATGTGCAGCCGACGGCGGAGCGCTATCTGTCGCGCCTGGCCGGCGGCCTGAAGGATCAGGGCCTCAAGGGCAGCCCCTACATCATGCAGTCGAACTGCGGCGTCGATTCCCTTGATTCCGTTTCGAAAATCCCGATCACCATGGTCGAATCCGGGCCGGCCTCCGGCTTCTGGGGCGCGGCCGAGCTCGGCAAGCTGATCGGCGAGCCGAACGTACTGGCCCTCGACATCGGCGGGACGACGGCGAAATGCTCGCTGATCGAAGACGGCGCGGTGAAGATCAAGACCGACTACTGGATCGAGCGCGACCGCACATCGGCCGGCTACCCGATCATGGTGCCGGTGGTCGACCTGGTCGAGATCGGCAATGGCGGCGGCTCGATCGCCTGGGTCGACGATTTCCACAAGCTGCATGTCGGCCCGCAATCGGCCGGCGCGATGCCCGGTCCCGCTGCCTACGGCCGCGGCGGCACCAAGGCGACGACCACCGACGCCAATCTCTGGCTCGGCCGCATCAACAAGGATTATTTCTGCGGCGGTGAGGTCATCGCCGACATGGAGGCGACCGAGAAGGCGCTGACCGACGTGGCCGGCAGCCTCGGCGTCTCGGTCGACGAGGCGGCGCGCGGCATCATCCGCATCGCCAACAACAACATGGTCAACGCGCTGAAACTGGTCTCGCTCAACCGCGGCCATGATCCGCGCGACTTCACGCTGGTCGTCTTCGGCGGCGGCGGCGCGATGCACGGCGTGGCGCTCGGCATGGAACTCGGCGTCAAGAAGGTCGTCGTGCCGGCCGGCGCATCGGTGTTCTCGGCCTGGGGCATGATGATGTCGGACCTGCGCCGCGACTATTTCGTCACCCGTCTCGCCGACCTCAGGAAGGGCGCCGGCGCGAAGCTGGAAGAGGTGTTCAAGGAAAGCGAGGACCGCGCCCGGTCGCAGTTCAAGGCCGAGGGCGTCGACCCTGCCAAGGTCAAGTTCCTGCGCTACGGCAAGTTCCGCTACCAGAACCAGGAGCACACGACCGAAGTGCTGATCGAGGACGGCACGATCACCGATGCGCGCCTGTCGGAGATCGAGAAGGCGTTCCACGAGACCTATGAGCGGGAATACACCTACCGGCTCGACGCTCCAGTCGAGATGGTGGGCATCCACCTCGTCGCCTCCGCCGAAGTCGGCAAGCTGACCATGAAGAAGCGCGAGGGCAGCGGCGCGAAGGCCGAGGCCGCGCTGAAGGGCCACCGCGACGTCGACTATGCGCTGGAAGGCGTGAAGAAGGCGGCGATCTACGACGGCACGAAGCTGGAGCCGGGCATGACCTTCAAGGGTCCGGCGATCGTGGAGGACCCCGGCACGACCGTGGTCATCCATCCGGGCAATGCCGTCGAGATCGACGGCTACGGCAACATCCACATCCAGATCGCGTGAGGAGGCCAGACATGAGCAAGGCAAAGAACGACCCGATCACGCTGGAGATCATCCAGAACTCGCTCCAGGCCGCGGCCGACGAGATGTTCGCCGTCATGAAGAAGACGGCGATGAGCTCGATCATCTACGAGGTGCTCGACATGGGCACCGGCATCACCGACGCCAGGGGGGCGCTCGCCTCCTCCGGCGCCGGCATCCCGGCCTTCATCGGCGTGCTCGACAAGGCGGTGAAGGTCATCGTCCAGAAATTCGACAAACCGGGCGACATCGAACCGGGCGACCTGTTCATCACCAACGACCCGTATTACGGCGGCGTCACCCATCTGAACGACCTGGTCATCATGATGCCGGTCTTCGCGGGCGGGCGGATCATCGCCTGGACGGCCAACATCGCCCACAATTCCGATGTCGGCGGCATGGCCCCCGGCTCGCTCACCGGCGAAGCGACCGAGATCTTCCAGGAGGGCCTGCGCCTGCCGGCGATCAAGCTCATCTCCAAGGGCGAGATGATCCGCTCGGTGATGGACATCATCAAGGTCAACTCGCGCATGCCCGACGTGCTCGAAGGCGACACCTGGGCCGCGATCGCGTCGGCGCGCATCGGCGCCAAGCGTCTGATCGAGATCGCCGAGAAATATGGCGTCGACACGTTCGAGAGCGCCATGACCTCGTTCCTCGATCTCGGCGAACAGGTTTCGCTCAAGGCATTGAAGGACCTGCCGAAGGGCAAGTTCGAGCTGTCGGAGGAACAGGACGACGGCCGCATGTTCAACGTGAAGATCACCATCACGGACACAGAGTTCGTGGTGGACCTGCGCGACAATCCGGACCAGTCGAAGAACCCGGTCAACACCAGCCGCGACGGCGTGATGGTGGCCGCGCAGATGATCTTCAAGTCGCTGACCGATCCCTATTTCGCCGCCAATGAAGGCTCGTTCCGGCCGATCACGCTGCTGACGCGTCCCGGTTCCGTCTTCGAGGCGAAGGAGCCGGCGCCGATCGGCTTCTACTACGAGATCGAGCTGCGCGTGTACGACATCATGTGGCGCTGCCTTGCGCAGCACATGCCGGACAAGCTGGCGGCGGGTCATTTCGCATCGGTATGCGGCACGTTCATCGGCGGCATCCACCCCGACACGGGCCGGCAGTACACCATCATCGAGCCGCAGATCGGCGGCTGGGGCGGCAGCTTCACCGGCGACGGCAACAGCGCCATGTTCTGCGGCTTCCACGGCGAGACCTACAATTGCCCGGCCGAGATCAACGAGGCCCGCAACGGCCTCTATGTCGACCGGATGGAGCTGAACATGGAGCCGGGCGGCGAAGGCAAACACCGCGGCGGCCGCGGCATCGTGATGGATTATCGCCTGCGCGCCGACAACGGTTTCCTAACCATGGGCTACACCCGCTCGAAATTCCCGCCATGGGCGCTCGACGGCGGCAATGAGGGCTCGCCCAACTATGTCCGCCACATCGGCAAGGACGGCACCGACCAGCGCTATTCCTTCGTCTCGGGCCTGACCACCCATACCGACGACATCATCCGCGTCGTCACCGGCAATGGCGGCGGCATCGGCGATCCGAAGGAACGTGACCGCGCTCTCGTCGCCGAGGACGTCAAGAACGGCCTGATCACGCCGGAACGGGCCCGGGAGGTCTACGGCTACACAGGCTGACCATGGCGGCCTCGCGGCTCTGCCCGCGAGGCTCCAAAACCGTGCAGTGGAGACGGCCGGCGGCCTGCCGGGCAGCGCCGCTCGTTCTCCATCCCGGGCAGATCGATCGTCACAGAGGAGGAAAGACGATGTCCACCGCAAAACCGTTGAAGGTCATGTACCACAACCCCGTCGGCAATTCGGCCTATGACCAGGTCTTCGCCGACATGGCCCGCGACCACAAGCTGCCGCAGACCGAGGTCCACATCACCTCGCTGCCGCCGTCCGCCGGCAGGTTCACGCATATCGAGTTCCGCGCCTACGAGGCGATGGTGACACGCGGCATCATCCGCGCGGCGCGCGCCGCAGCCCGCGAGGGTTTTGATGCCTTCGTCATCGGCTGCTTCTACGACACCGCGCTGCACGACGCCCGCGAAGTGTCCGGCGACATGATCGTCACCGCGCCCTGCGTCGCGTCTTGCGAAATCGCGGCCAGCCTTGCCAACCGGTTCGGCGTCATCGTCGGCCGGCGCAAATGGGTGCACCAGATGCATTCAACCGTGCGCGAGCATGGCCATGACCAACGGCTTTCCGGTTTCTACCATGTCGAGCTCGGCGTCGACGATTTCCAGAAGGACCACGCGGAGACCGAGCGCCGGCTGATCGAGGCGGGCCGCAAGGCCGTAGAGGAGGAGTTCGCGGAAGCCCTGATCCTCGGCTGCACGCTGGAGGTCGGCTTCTACAAGCAGGTCGAGCAGGCGCTCGGCGTGCCGGTGATCGACCCGTCGATCGCCGCGCTTAAACGGGCCGAATATGCCGCCGTACTCAAGCAGGATTGCGGCTGGAAGCCGAGCCGCCGCTGGTCGTCGGAAGCACCGCCGGAAGAGGAAATGGCGCGCATCGGCGGTTTTGATGACGGCGAGATTTTTGGCAACCGCATCGTCGTTCCGGCCGGGCCGTCGCAGCCGACGCGCCGCGCGGCCTGACCCCCGACCGAATACTGGCGCCGGCCGCTCGGCCGGCGTCGGACCTGAAGCATGAAAAGGAGAACGGCCATGACCGTCGACACCAAAGGCAGGCTCGCGGCGTTGCGCCGCCGCATGAAGGCGACCGACACGGATCTGCTCGCCATCGCACCCGGCTCTCACATGGACTGGCTGCTTGGGTTTCATCCGCACCCGGACGAGCGCCCCTGCCTGCTGCTCGTCGGCCCGGAGCGCGAGGCGTTCCTGATGCCGGCGCTCAATGCCGAAGGCACCCGCGAGTCGACCGACATCGCCTTCCACAACTGGGCGGACGCCGAGGGTCCCGACGCAGCGCTGGCGGCAGCGCTCGACGATGTCGGCGCGAGCGCCGCGAAAAAGGTGGCGCTGGACGAGACCATGCGCGCCGACTTCGCGCTCCTGCTCCTCGGCGCTCTGCCGGATGCGAAGCACGCCTTCACGCCCGAGACGCTCGGCGCGCTGCGCATGCGCAAGGACGCGGCCGAATTCGCCTCGCTGAAGATGAATGCCGGCGTCGCCGACCGCGCGATGAAGAAGGCGTTCGCGGCGATCCGCGAGGGCATGACCGAAAGCGAGCTGGCGGCCGTGGTCAAAGAACATTTCGCCTCCGAGGGTGCTACGCCGGCCTTCTGGATCGTCGGAGCCGGGTCGAACGGGGCGTTCCCGCATCACCAGACCGGTTCGCGCAAGCTGGCGGAAGGCGACGCGGTGGTCATCGACATCGGCGGCCGAAAGGCCGGCTTCCCGAGCGACATCACGCGCATGGCGGTCGTCGGCCAGCCGCCGGAAGGCTACGGCCAGATTCATTCGATCGTCGAGAAGGCTGTGCAGGCGGCGCTGAAGGCGGCGCGGCCGGGCGTGAAGGCGAGCGATGTCGACGCCGCCGCGCGCAACGTCATCGCCGACGCCGGCTACGGCGAATACTTCGTCCACCGCACCGGCCACGGCCTCGGCATCGACGTGCACGAGCCGCCCTACATCACGGCAACCTCCGACACCGTGCTCGACGAAGGCATGGTGTTCTCGATCGAGCCCGGCATCTACCTGCCCGGCCGTTTCGGCATCCGCCTCGAGGAGATCGTCATCCTGAGGGAGGATGGGCCGGAAATCCTGTCGGACCTGCCGCGCGACGTCTACGTCGCAAAGGCCTGACCATCGTCAATACAGCAGAAAGGACAGGCCCCGATGCCCCGCGCCTGGCACATCCACGACTATTCCGGCTACAAAAGCCTCCGCCTCGAAGACGTACCGCTTGAGGAACCCGGCCCTGGCGACGTGCGGATGCGCGTCGAAGCCTTCGCCTTGAACTGGGGCGACATGGACCTGATGAAGGACAATTATTCCTTCAGCTTTCCGAAATTTCCCGCGCGCGTCGGCATCGAGGCCACCGGCATCATCGACAAGGTCGGCTCGCAGGTCGAGGGCTACGAGGTGGGCGAGCGCGTCTCCACCCTGCCCTACTTCTACTACAATCGCGGGGCGAGCACGGAATCCCTCGTCGTCGACGCGCGCTACATCGCCAAAGCCCCGCCGAACCTTTCGGCGGTCGAATGCGCCGCGACGTGGATGCAATACATGACCGCCTATTTCCCGATCGGCGAGATCACCAGGGTCGGTCCGGGCAGTCATGTTCTCGTCACCGCGGCGACAAGCACGGCCGGCGCGTCGTCCCTGGAAATCGGCCGCATCCTCGGCGCGACCATGATCGGCACCACGCGCGACCCAGACAGCGCCGAATACCTGCACAAGATGGGCGCGGACCACGTCATCGTCACCGGCCGGGACAATGTCGCCGAGCGCATCGACCAGATCACCGGCGGCAAGGGCGTGAACGTCGCCTTCGATCCGGTCGGCGGCAGCCTGATCAACCAGTATTCGCCGGCGCTCGCCAAGGATTCCCGGATCTACTTCTACGGCACGCTGGACCGGGTGTGGCCGCCCCTGCCCTATGTCGATATGCTCCAGAAGAACGCGGTGTTCCACCCCTACTCGCTGTTCAACTATGTCGAAAACCTCGACATGCGCGACCGCGGCAAGGCATTCGTCTACCGCAACATCAGCGAAGGTCGCCTGCGGCCGGCGATCGACCGGGTCTATCCGATGGAGAAATACATCGAAGCCTGGGACTATCTCAGCCAGCCGCGCAAGACGCACGGAAAGGTGGTCATCGAAACAGGCCTTTCCTGACGGAACTGGCGTTCTTCGATCGACTTCGGCGACATGACGGGAGACAGCCCGATGACGACGTCCGCATCCATCGATCCGTTCACCGCGGCGGTGATCCAGGCATCGCTCGTGGCCGCGGCCGACGAAATGTTCGCGATCCTCAAGAAGACGGCGATGAGCCCGATCATCTACGAGGTTCTCGACGTCGGCACCGGACTGACGGACGCCAATGGCCGGCTCGTCAGTTCCGGCGCCGGCATCCCGACCTTCATCGGCGTGCTCGACAAGGCGGTGAAGCGCATCATCGACATCCACGGTCTCGACGCGATCCGCGACGGCGACTGTTTCGTCACCAATGACCCGTCCTATGGCGGCGTGACCCATCTGAACGACGTCGTCGTGGCGACGCCGATCTTCGCCGACGGGCGCTGCGTCGGCTGGTCGGCGTCGATCGGGCACTGGAACGACATCGGCGGCAAGACGCCCGGCTCGATGGCCGTCGACGTGACCGAGATCTTTCAGGAAGGGCTGCGGCTGCCCGCCGTGAAACTGCTTGAGAACGACCGGCCGATCGGCTCGGTGTTCGACATCATCATGGCGAACTCCCGCCTGCCCGACTTCGTCAAGGGCGATCTGTGGGCGCAGGTCGCGGCGAGCCGAAAGGCAGCCGGCCGCGTGCGCGACCTCGTGCGCGCCTACGGCCACGACGCTTACGACGCTGTCATCGAGGCCCTGTTCGACGAAGGCGAGCAGCGCGCCCGCGCCGGTCTCGCCGGCCTGCCGGACGGCACTTACGAGATCGAGGAGGAGCAGGACGACGGCTCGGTCTGGCGCGCGTCGATCACCATCGCGCCCGAGCGGTTCCTGGTCGACCTGCGGGGAAATCCGAGGCAACGCAGCGCACCCTACAACACCAGCCGCGACGGCGCGGTCATCGCCTGCCAGATGATCTTCAAGTCGCTGACCGATCCGGCCCTGTTCGCCAATGAGGGGTCGTTCCGGCCGCTGGAGGTGATCACCGAGCCGGGCACGATCTTCCACGCCGAAGGCGTCGCGCCGCACGGCTACTATTTCGAGATCCGCATCCGCCTCTACGACATGCTGTGGCGCTGCATGGCGAACGCCCTGCCCGAGCGTCTGCCGGCCGGCCATTTCGCCTCGATCTGCGGAACGGTGATCGCCGGCGACCATCCCGACACCGGCCGGCGCTTCACCATGGTCGAGCCGCAGATGGGCGGCTGGGGCGCGACCGCGACTCGCGACGGGCTGGACGCGATGTATTCCACCAGCCATGGCGAGACCTTCAACTGCCCGGTCGAGATCTGCGAATCCCGCTACGGGCTCGACGTCGGCTACCGCCGCCTGCGGGATTCGACCGCCGGGCGGGGGCTTCACTCCGGCGGCAAGGGGCTCGAAATGTCCTACCGGCTGCGCGCGCCGGCGATCCTTTCGGCCGGCTACAGCCGGGCGAAGCAACCGGTATGGGGCTCGGCCGGCGGAGAGTCCGGCGGCGTCAACGGTCTGTCGGTGCGCCGCGCTGGCGGCGGCGTCGAGACGATGAGCTTCGCCAGCGGCGTCGTGCTGGCGCCCGGCGACGAGATTCTGATCGCCACCGCCAATGGCGGCGGCTTCGGCCCGCCGTCGAGCGGTGACAGGTGAGCCGAAAAGGCCGGTTCCCGAGAAACAGGCTGAACGAACAGTAAACAAATTCATTCAATTTTAAGCAGTTGCGGAACACATATCGAACAGATAGTGTTCGTTCTGGTTTTGTTTACAGGCGATTCTTGGAGGCGACATGCTGACCCGCAAGCAACACGAGTTGCTGATGTTCATCCACGAGCGGATGAAGGAGGCCGGCATTCCGCCGTCGTTCGACGAGATGAAGGACGCGCTCGATCTTGCGTCGAAGTCGGGCATCCACCGCCTCATCACCGCGCTGGAGGAACGCGGCTTCATCCGCCGCCTGCCCAACCGGGCCCGCGCGCTCGAAGTCATCAAGCTGCCGGAATCCATGTCGTCGGCGCTCGCCGGTCCGCGCAAATTCTCGCCCAGCGTCATCCAGGGCAGTCTCGGCAAGAAAATGGAGCCGCCGCGCCCTGCCCCCGCCGCAAGCAACGATGCCGGCAATGCGATCCCGGTCATGGGCCGCATCGCCGCCGGCGTTCCGATCGACGCCATCCAGCACCAGACGCATTCGATCATGGTCCCGCCGGAAATGCTGTCGGGCGGCGAGCACTATGCGCTTGAGGTCAAGGGCGATTCGATGATCGAGGCCGGCATTTTCGACGGCGACACGGTCATCATCCGCAACGCCAACACCGCCGCTCCCGGCGATATCGTTGTCGCTCTGGTCGATGACGAGGAAGCGACGCTGAAACGTTTCCGCCGCAAGGGCGCGTCGATCGCGCTGGAAGCGGCCAACCCGGCCTACGAGACCCGCATCTTCGGCCCCGACCGGATCAAGGTGCAGGGCAAGCTGGTTGGGCTGATCCGGAAGTATTAGTCAGGGCTTCGCCGGCGTGCCGGCCGACGGAGCGATTTCGTCGGCCGCTTCACGAGATGCGGCCTCCGCACTTGCGGATGCGTCTCGTTTGGCGGCATTTGCCGCCGGCTTCTTCGGCTGGTAGGGCGCAAGTCCCCTCGCCTCGCGCGAAAACCGCCTGTGATCGTGCCACGGACGCGTCGGTTCGCCGATGGCCGAATGCATGACGAAAGGCGCACCGGCGTCGAACACCAGTTCGGCGCTGCCCTCCAGCGCGAAACGGTTCGCCGTCAGAACCCTCGTTTCGCTGAACGGACATGGATTGGCGGCGGAGGGGTCCTCGATGATGATCACCGTCGCCTGATCGCATGCCCTTGCCGCCGACGGCATGTCTTTCGCGTGCGCGATGGCGCGGCCGTCCGGCAGCCTGATCGCACATAGATTGTCCCGGCAGAGGAAGCGCCCGGTGTCGGCGAAGAGATCGGATTGCGCATCCGCCTCCTTCGGCCGCTCCACCTTGTTCGTGAGCATGGCCCGCTGCCAGTCCTCGGTGACGAACGGGTTTGGCCGGGTGCGGTTGACCGCCATCGCGCCGCCGGAAGTCCTCAGCGCCACCAGCCGCGCGTCCTCCGACACAAAAACGTGCGGCAGGTCGCGTATCGCGAGAACCGCGAGCCCTCCTGCGAGGAGCGGAACCGCAGCCAGTCGCCACGGACTTGTCGTCGCCAGCGTCAGCGGCACCAGGGCGAGCGACAGCAGCACCACAGCCAATGGCGGGATCGCGCCGATGGCGTCGATCGGCGTCCGCGCCGCCAGCCAGCGGGCGGCTGCCATCATCCAGTCGATGCCGGCTCCCATCAGCACGAAGACCGGCCCGTCTAGGCCGAGCGGCATCAAGAGCACACCGAACACGGCTGACGGCATCACGATCAGCGACACGATCGGCATGGTCGCCAGATTGGCGACGAGCCCCAGCGGCGACGCCCGCTGGAAGTGCCAGGCGCCGAAAATGCCGGTCGCCGCGCCGGCGATCAGCGAGGTCGCGACAAGCCCGCCGGCATAGAGCGCCACCGTCGTCGCCATGGTCCGAAATCGTGAATGCCGGCGGAATGTCAGGTCGGTGCGGCTCTCCGCGCGGCGCTGCGACCACCAGCCATAGGCCGCCACCAGCGCGGCGGTCGCGGCGAACGACATCTGGAAACTCGGGCCCACCGCCTCGTGCGGCGCGACGAGCAGGATGACGATGGCCGAGATGGCGAGGTTGCGCATGGTCAGCGCCGCGTGGTCGAACAGCAGCGCGACCAGCATCACCGCCAGCATCAGGAAACTGCGCTGCGCCGCCACCGCCATGCCGGACACCAGCAGATAGACCGCAAGCACGATCAGCGCCGCGCCGGCCGCGAATTTGCGCGTCGCATGCCGCGACGAAAAGTTCGGAAACAGCGCGAATCCGAATCTGAGGCTGGCAATCACCACGCCCGCCACCAGCGCCATGTGCAGGCCGGAGATCGACAGGACGTGCGCCAGCCCGGTGATGCGCAGCGCCTCGTTCGCCTCTTCCGGAATGCCCGCGCGGACGCCGGCGATCAGCGCCGCGGCGATCTCGCCCGCCTCGCCGCCGATGTGGCCGCGAATGCGGTCGGCCAGCGCGTTACGGGCGTCCTCGACCGCGTAGCTCATCCGCGCAAACATGCCCGGCCGCGCCGCAACCGAAGCCGCCACGACCGGATCGCGCAGGAAAAATCCGTTCGCGCCGATGCCGTCGAAATAGGATTCGAAGGAAAAATCGTAGGAATCCGGCCGCAGCGGCCCCATCGGCGGCGACAGCCGCACCAGCCCCTCGATCACCGTGCCCGGCCCCGCTCCCGCCGGGACCTTTCGCGCCGTCACGCGCACCCGGTCCGGCTGATAGCGCAGCTTTGGCCGTGCCGTGTCCAGCACCCTGATCGTCAGGCGCACGCGCCCGCTCTCGCGCGGCTCGACGAACTCCACCTCTCCGGTCAGCCGCGTCGTGATCTCGCCGCCCAGCATTTTCGTGCCGTGCCGCACGGTTTCGACCTTGGCCGCGAGCGCGCCGAGGCAGGCGACGAAAACCGCCGCCGCGAGAAACGCGGCTGCCGGCCGGCTGCGCATTACGGTCCACACGACGGCAGCGAGAACGCCCCACGCCGCGAGCGGCAGCCAACCCGGCTCGAACGGCGTGGTGAAATAGACGACCGACCCGGTACAAAGGCCGACCGGCGCCAGCAGGAACAGCGCCCCGCGTCCGATTTCGAGGTCGGTCGCCGCAATCCACGCTTTTCGCGAGCGGGCGAAGCGCGCGGCCAGCGACCCGCCGCGCGCAGCGGCCGGCCGGATCGCCAGTAGCGCATCGGTGCGAGGAACGGGCACGCCACCCGGCGGCCGAAGGTCGAATGCGGCCGGCGCGACAAGCGCCCGCTCGTCGGCCTCCCTCGCGCCCAAATCCCCCATCGCGCCACCCACAACTTGCGCCCCGGACCCGTCATGCTACATGAACGCCACCGAAACACCATGCGCCCGAAACGGGCCGGAACCGCTCATGTCCAAGCCTATGATCACCCGCTTCGCGCCGTCGCCGACGGGCTACCTCCATATCGGCGGCGCGCGCACCGCGCTGTTCAACTGGCTCTATTCGCGCCACCACGGCGGCAAGATGCTGCTGCGCATCGAGGACACCGACCGCGAGCGCTCGACCGAGGCGGCCACCGCCGCGATCCTCGAAGGCCTGACCTGGCTCGGCCTGACCTGGGACGGCGATCCGATCTCGCAGTTCGAGCGCGCGCCGCGCCACCGCGAGGTGGCCGAAGAACTCGTGGCCGCCGGCAAGGCGTATTACGCCTACGACACGGTCGAGGAATTGGCGCAGATGCGCGAGACGGCGAAGGCCGAGGGCCGTCCGCCGCGTTATGACGGGCGCTGGCGCGACCGTCCCGCCTCCGACGCGCCCGCCGGCGTCAGGGGCGCGATCCGCATCAAGGCGCCGCGCGACGGCGAGACGCTGGTGCGCGACCGGGTGCAGGGCGACGTGCGCTTTCCCAACAAGGATCTGGACGACTTCATCATCCTGCGCTCGGACGGCAACCCGACCTACATGCACGCCGTCGTCGTCGACGACCACGACATGGGCGTCACCCATGTCATCCGCGGCGACGATCACCTGACCAACACGGCGCGGCAGATGGTCATCTACAACGCCATGGGCTGGGATGTGCCGGTCTGGTCGCATATCCCGCTGATCCACGGCGCGGACGGCGCGAAATTATCGAAGCGCCACGGTGCGCTCGGCGTCGAGGCCTATCGCGCCATGGGTTACCTGCCGAAGGCGCTGCTCAACTACCTCGCCCGCCTCGGGTGGAGCCATGGCGACGACGAGGTCATGTCGATCGAGGACATGGTCTCCTGGTTCGAGATCGAGGATGTCAACAAGGGCGCGGCGCGTTTCGACTTCGCCAAGCTGGAGGCGCTGAACGGCGTGTGGATGCGCCGCACCGACGATGCCGAGCTGACCGAAAACCTCATCGCCACCCTGCCCTTCATCGAGGGCGGCCCGGCGATGCTGGCGAAACTCGACGCGGCGAAGAAGGCGCAGTTGCTCGCCGCCATGCCCGGGCTGAAGGAGCGCGCGAAAACGCTGGTCGAGCTGGCCGACAGCGCCGGCTACCTGTTCGCGCAGCGCCCGATCGCGCCGGACGAGAAGGCGGCCGCCCTGCTCGACGCCGATGGCCGCGTGTTGCTGAAGCAGGCGCAGGCGGCGCTGTCGTCGGTGGACGACTGGACGGCGGCGGGCACGGAAGCGGCCATCCGGCAGGTGGCGGAGGCCGCCGGCGCGAAGCTCGGCAAGGTGGCGCAGCCGCTGCGCGCGGCGCTGACCGGGCGCTCCACCTCGCCCGGCGTGTTCGACGTGCTGGCCGTGCTCGGCCGCGAGGAATCGCTCGGCCGCATCGCCGATCAGGCAAAATAGCGGCCAAAGGGAGGGGCGCGAACGATGACGCTGAAGCTGTATGGCCGGCCGGGCTCCGGTTCCGGTGTTTGCGAGGCGATCCTGGCGCTGGCCAGGGCCGACGCCGAGATCATCGACATGGGCCACTGGCCGGACGGCGAGCCGCCGGCCGACCTCGTCGCGATCAACGCGCTCGGGCAGATCCCGGCTCTGGTTTTCCCGGACGGCACGGTCATGACCGAATCGGCGGCGATCTCCATCTATCTCGCCGACCTGTTTCCCAAGGCCGGCCTGGCCCCGGTATCGGACGCCGACCGCGCGGCCTATCTGCGCTGGATGGTCTACATGGCGGCGAACCTCTACATGACCGAGCTGCGGATGTTCTATCCGCACCGCTACGGCGAGGCGGAGTCCGTGCGGGCGTCGGCCGCCGAGCGCCGGCTGGTCGAATGGAAGGTCCTCGCCGACGCGCTCGGCGATCGCGATTTCCTCATCGGCGAGCGCATGACCGCGGCCGACCTCTATGCTGCGATGCTGATGTCCTGGGCGGAGGATCTCGAAGACTTCGTCCACCGTTTCCCCAATCTCGGCCGGCTCTACCGCCGCGTCGCCGACGTGCCGGCGGTCAATGCGGTGTGGTCGCGCCACGGCATGCCGGTGTAGCCCCTCTTCCTTCTCCCCGTTTACGGGGAGAAGGTGCCCGAAGGGCGGATGAGGGGCGGGAGCTAGCTTTGCAAGGTTCGCGCCGCCCCTCACCCGGCCGCAAGCGGCCACCCTCTCCCCGTGAACGGGGAGAGGGAAGAGGCGCGAACCCCGCGAATTTGAGGATAGATTTCAGAGGCGAATCTAACAAAATCAGCCACTTCCACGATTTTTGACGCCAATCTATCCGCAACCCTCCAACCCGCCCGCATAATCCTCCCGCGCCTGAAAGGAGGACGCGGGATGGATTGGCTGGTAGAGATGGAGGACGAAAGGCAGTTGCTCAAACGCGTCGTCGCCGCGTTCTACCTGGCCGCCTGCATCGCCGCCCTGTCATGCATCATGCCTCTGAGGGCTCGCAGCTACGTGCTGGGCCGCCTGCGCCGTATCGAGGCCCTCGCCATCGAGATCGTATCAAACAGGGCGAGGGATCGCGGCCTGGAACTTCATCGTCACGACCATCAGATCGCCGACGCCCTGTCCGGCGGCGACAGCCGCGCCGAAGCCATGCGCTTTGCCCGCAATTTCCGGCTGCTGGCTATCCTGCTCGATCATCTCATCGAGCATTATCCCTGCTGCCAGACGAGCGGCATCGACGGCAACACCGCGCCGTTCACTATCGAATACCATCGCTCCGGCAACGTGCTGGCCACCTTCTGCCGATCGCTGGCCGAAACGACAGGGCGGCAGATGCGGCACGCCGCGGCCCGCCTCGCCGTCGAACCCATCGACAGTTCGTAACCCTAGACCCCAGTCCCTAGCCCCTACCGCCCCGCTCTGGACGATCCCGTCCGGAGGCCTTGGCGCTGAAATCGCACGCAGCGCCGGAATGACGGCGGGCGCGGGCGCGTTTCCCCGAGGCGGCGGCCACGCCCCTCTTTTTCCACTGGACCTCACCGCTTTTGCGTTGCAGCATATGGCTAAGGTTGTCTTGGCACTCCCCGCCAAATGGGGTAGCAAATGCCGGGCTTTTTCCGGGGCGTGCGGCCCCCTCCTCCCACATCCGCATCCTTGGGCCGTCCGGCCTATTCATTCGATTGGAGTTGCTATGACCGACAAAAGCGCGAAACTGGAATTTGGCGGCAAGACCATCGACCTGAAAGTGCGAAGCGGCTCGGTCGGTCCGGACGTGATCGACATCGCCGCGCTCTACAAGGACACGGGCGCGTTCACCTACGATCCGGGCTTCACCTCGACCGCCTCCTGCGAATCCGAGATCACCTATATCGACGGCGATGAGGGCGTGCTGCTGCATCGCGGCTACCCGATCGAGCAACTCGCCGAACATGGCGACTTCCTAGAGGTCTGCTACCTGCTGCTCTACGGCGAACTGCCGACCAAGTCGCAGAAGGACGATTTCGACCTGCGCGTCACGCGCCACACCATGGTGCACGAGCAGATGTCGCGCTTCTTCACCGGCTTCCGCCGCGATGCGCACCCGATGGCCGTCATGTGCGGCGTGGTCGGCGCGCTGTCGGCCTTCTATCACGACTCGACCGACATCTCCGACCCGCACCAGCGCATGGTCGCGTCGATCCGCCTGATCGCGAAGATGCCGACCATCGCGGCCATGGCCTACAAATATTACATCGGCCAGCCCTTCGTTTACCCGAAGAACGACCTGAACTACGCGGCCAACTTCCTGCACATGTGCTTCGCGGTGCCGTGCGAGGAATACAAGGTCAATCCGGTCCTGGCCCGCGCCATGGAGCGCATCTTCATCCTGCACGCCGACCATGAGCAGAACGCGTCGACCTCGACGGTGCGTCTCGCCGGTTCGTCGGGCGCGAACCCCTTCGCCTGCATCGCGGCCGGCATCGCCTGCCTCTGGGGGCCGGCGCATGGCGGCGCCAACGAAGCGGCGCTGAACATGCTGAACGAGATCGGCTCGGTCGACCGGATTCCCGAGTTCATCGCCCGCGCCAAGGACAAGAACGACCCGTTCCGCCTGATGGGCTTTGGCCACCGCGTCTACAAGAACTACGACCCGCGCGCCAAGATCATGCAGAAGACCTGCCACGAAGTGCTGGGCGAGCTCGGCATCAAGGACGATCCGATCCTCGACGTGGCGATGGAGCTGGAGCGCATCGCGCTGCACGACCAGTATTTCATCGACAAGAAGCTCTATCCGAACATCGACTTCTATTCGGGCATCACGCTGAAGGCGCTGGGCTTCCCCACCACCATGTTCACCGTGCTGTTCGCGGTGGCCCGCACCGTGGGCTGGATCGCGCAGTGGAAGGAAATGATCGAGGACCCGATGCAGAAGATCGGCCGTCCGCGCCAGCTCTACACCGGCGCTGGTCCGCGCGATTATGTGCCGATCGCGCGGAGGTAGAACTAAGGCAGTAGGCAGTAGGCAGTAGGCAGTAGGCAGTAGGGAAAAACTCCTTTTGCCGAGCGTTGACAAGGGCTTAGTCGCATCGACAATTTCTACTGCCTACTGCCTACTGCCTGAATAACCACCCCCGCAGCAATCTCTCCCGACGGCCGCTCGACCGTCATCAGCCGGCGCACCTCGTCGAAGCCCTGCAACTGCGCCTCGCGCGCCGGCCCCGGGCTCAGAATCGCCTCGGCGTAGCGCGACAGCATCGGCGGGCGGATCGCGACATTGTAGAATTCGGGGATGATCGCCTTGTCGGCGATGATGTTCGGCAGCGCGGCCGACCACACGGTGATCAGCCGCTGCAGCGCATTCGCGATCGGGTCGAGCTTGTAGCAGGAGAGCGCCGGAACGCCGGCAAGCGCCAGTTCGAGCAGCACGGTGCCCGATGCCGCCAGTGCCGCATCCGCCTCGCCAAAGGCGCGCCACTTGCCGTCATGGCCTTCCACAATCTCCGGCGCAACCGGCCAGCCGGCGACCGCCGCCCGGACATCTGCGGCGACACGCGGCACGACCGGCATCACCACCCGCAGATCGTTGCCGCGCTCGGCTAAAATGCGCACCACGTCGCCAAACGGCTGCATCAGGCCGCGCACCTCGGCACGGCGGGAACCCGGCAGGACGAGCAGGGTCTTGCGCGCGTCCGTCGTCGTCGCCTTGCGCCGCGCCATCTGCGCCTGCTGCGCGGCGATCAGCCCCGGATCGTGCGTCATCCGGTGGCCGACATAGGTGCCCGGAGGGCCGCCCAAGCGCGCCAGGACCTCCGGCTCGAACGGCAGGATGCACAGCACATGGTCGACATAGGCCTTCATCGCCGGCGCGCGGCCCGGCCGCCACGCCCACACGCTCGGGCAGACATATTTGACGATCGGAATTTTAGGATCGAGCGCCCGCACCTTCTTCGAGACGCGCAGGTTGAAGGCGGGGCTGTCGATCGTGATCAGGCAATCCGGCTTCGCGTCCACGATCTCGCGCGCCGTGCGTCCGATCAGCGTGACCAGTCCGGGAAGATCGCGCAGCACGGCTGACAGGCCCATGATCGAGATGCGGCCCGGATCGAACAGCGACTTCAGGCCAAGCGCGGAGAGATGTTCTCCGCCGACGCCGACGAGTTCGATCTCCCGACCCGACTGGGTCTTCAGCGCGCGCACCAGATCGGCGGCGAGCAGGTCGCCCGATTCCTCGCCCGCCACGATCGCGACGCGGAGCGGCTTCATGTCCCCTCCCCGCCGTCCAGCCCGACGATGAACAGGCCGAGTTCGTCCGCCCGGCGGACCGTCGCATCGTAGTCGAGCAGGAAGGTCCGCCCTGCCTCGACGCCGATGCCCTTGAGGCCCGCCGCATGCGCGTCGTCGACCGTCCTCGGGCCGATGCCCGGCAGGTCGGCGCGCAGTTCCTGCCCCGGCTTCGAGAGCTTGACCAGCACGCCGCCGGTCCGGCCGGCAAGCCGCCCATGACCACGCAGTTCCCTGACCCGTTCGAGCAGGCCGTCCGTTCCCTCGATGCCTTCGAGCGCGATCGCCCGTCCGCCGACGGCGACGGCGCCCTGGCCGATATCGAGCTTGCCAATCGCTAGCGCAGCTTCTCGCGCGGCATCGATGTCGCGCTGCCCCGCTCTGTCCGGCTTCGTCGCCGTCATCGGCCCGCTTTGCGCCATCAGGTCCGGCACCACCTCATGCGGCCCGACCACCTTCAGACCATGGCGGTCGAACTGGGCGATGATCGCTTTCAGCAGCGCGTCGTCGCCGCGCGCTAGCGCCGGCACGGCGGCGGCCAGCATCTTCATAAGCGGCCAGCTCCATTCGACTGCCGACCATTTGGGGCGCCGCGTGATCGCGCCGGCCATCACCACATGGCTGACGCGCTCGCGCCGCAGCGCCGGAATGAAGCGCGCGAACTTTTCCACCGGCAGCGAAGCGTTCGGGAAATCGGACAGGCCGGCGTCGGTCGCCGGCTCGCCTTCGACGATCAGGACGAACGGATCATGGCCGTGCGAACGCAGCGTCCGGGCGACGTGGAGCGGCAGGAAGCCTCCGCCTGCGATGATGCCGACACGGTCGCCCGGCTTCAGCTCCACCGCCATCGGGTCATTCTGCCTCGTCGTCGGCGTCCGCCAGCTTGCCGCCCAGCGGCGGGACGACGAAATGGCGCTTGCCGCGTTCCGTCATGAAATCGAGCACATCGGTGACCGCGGCCGATCCGGCATATTTTTCGCGCACGGCGGCGATGTTGTCGGCCACCGGCGCCGCCGGATCGAAGATCAGCCGGTAGGCAGTGCGCAGCGCATGGATGTCGGGACGGCTGACGCCCGAGCGTTTCATGCCGACGATATTGAGGCCGCGTAGCCGGCCCCGCGCCCCGATCACCATGCCGTAGGGAATGACGTCGCCCTCGACGCCCGACAGGCCGCCGATGAAGGCATGGTGGCCGATACGCGTGAACTGGTGCACGGCGGACAGGCCGCCCATGATGACGAAATCGCCGACCTCGCAATGGCCGGCCAGCACCGCGCCATTGGCCATGGTGACATTGTCGCCGACGATGCAGTCATGCGCGACATGGGTGAAGGCGAGGAAATTGCCATTGTCGCCGACGCGCGTCTCACCCCGGCTGCTGTCCGTGCCGACGTGAAAAGTGACGCCTTCGCGGATCGTGCAGTTCCTGCCAACGATGAGCGTGGTGCGGCCGCCCTTGTGGCGGACATTCTGCGGCGGCTGGCCGAGCACCGCCTGAGGGTGGACCTTGCAGCCATCGCCGAGCGTGGTCGCGCCTGCCACCGAGACATGGCTGACGAGTTCGACCCCGTCGCCGAGCGTCACGTCCGGGCCGATATGGCAGAACGGGCCGACGCGGACATTGGCGCCAAGCTGCGCGCCCTGCTCCACGACCGAGCTCGGATGAATGAACGTGCCCGTCATGCGGTCATGCACCGGCCGGAACCGGATTCATCATCGCCTGCACGATGGCCTCCGCGACCTTGCCGCCATCCACCGTCGCCTCGCAGGCAAAGCGCCAGATATTGCCGCGCTGCTTCTGCTTCACCACCCGGATCTCGAGGCGGTCGCCGGGCACGACCGGCTTGCGGAACTTCGCCTCGTCGATGGTCATGAAATAGACCAGCGACGGCATGCTCGAGTTCGCTGCGTTGAGGCAGATCGCGCCGGCCGTCTGCGCCATCGCCTCGATGATCAGCACGCCGGGCATGACCGGGTTCTCCGGGAAATGACCCTGGAAATGCGGTTCGTTGGCCGTCACGTTCTTGATGCCGACAGCGGAGCGATCACCGTCGATGTCGATGATCCGGTCGACCAGCAGGAACGGATAGCGATGCGGCAGCAGCTTCAGCAGCCGCATGATGTCGATGGTGTCGAGGGTGGCGCGCTCGCCGCTCATGATCCCGATCTCCTGCCTTTGCCCTTCGTCATCTCGCGCAGCATGGAAACCTCCCGCAGCCACGATTTGATCGGCTGGGAAGGCGTTCCGCCCATGCGCGCGCCGGGCGGAATGTCTTCCATCACACCCGTCCCGCCCGCGAGCTGCGCCCCGTCGCCGATCGAGACGTGATCGGCGATGCCCGCGCGCCCGCCGATCATGACGAAATCGCCGATCCTGGCCGATCCGCCGATGCCGGTATGCGCGGCGATCGCGCAGCTACGCCCGATCGAGACGTTGTGGCCGATCTGGACAAGATTGTCGATCTTGGTGCCCTCGCCGATCACCGTGTCGGCGAGCGCGCCGCGGTCGATGGTGGAATTGGCGCCGATCTCGACATTGTCCTGAATGATGACGCGGCCGATCTGCGGCATCTTTTCAAGACCGCGCCGGCCCGGCACGAAACCGAACCCGTCGGTACCGATGCGCACGCCGGCGTGGATGATGACCCGGTCGCCGATCAGGGCTGCCTGTATGCTGGCGCCCGGTCCGACATAGGTGTTGCGGCCGATCTGGCAGGCGCGGCCGATGACAGCGGTTGGTGAAATGATCGCGCCGGCGCCTATCGTGGCCAGCGGCCCGACTACGGCGCCCGTCTCTATCACCGCGCCCGGCTCGATGCGGGCATCCGGCGCCACATGGGCGTGCGGTGAGACCCCTTTGTCGCTCAGGAGCGGCGCAGGAAATGCAGCGGTGGGAAAGAGATGGCGCATCAGCGAGGCAAACGCCTGCTGCGGATGCGCCGTGATGAGGGCCGCGACGCCGGGCGCCAGCTTTTCCACGATCTGCTCCGTGCAGAAAGCGGCCGAGGCCCTTGCCTGCGGCGCAAGAGCGGCGGCGCGACGGCCATCAAGGAACGTGATATCTCCCGCGCCGGCGTCGTCAACCGATGCGCCGCGCGTAATCTCAATGCCGGCGCTCGCCGGATCGGCGAGCCGGGCGCCAGCGAGCTCTGCGATCGCGGCGAGATCGATCCGGCGCAGCGGCGTGAAAAAGACCGGATCGGTCATGTGGGAAATCTCGTCCTCCGGGCCGAAACGCGGCCCGAAGGATGTTGCAGAGATATCAGAAGCGTGTCGAGACGCCGAAGTTCAGGTTCTGAACGATATCGGTGCGCTCCTTGAGCACCGGCACCGCGTAGTCGAACCGGATCGGACCGAACGGCGACGCCCAGATGATGCCGACACCGACCGACGCACGCCAGTTCATGTCGAAGGAGGCGGTGTTGGCTGCCCCCGATGTGGGAATCGCCGGATCAACGCCGAACAGCGTTGCAGCGTCCGCAAAGATCGCACCCTTCACGCCGAGGCTCGGCGGCAGCGCCGGCATCGGGAACTGAGCCTCGGCCGAGGCATTGAAGTAAGTCTTGCCGCCGAGATGATACCAATCGCGCTTCAGGGCGGAGCCGTTGGTGTCAACCGGACCAATGCCATTGTAGGCAAAGCCGCGGATCATCTTGTCCGAGCTCTGGAACTGGTCGAACACACGCAGACCGTTATTGCCGTAGGGCTCAATGTGCCCCGCACCACCGCTCAACACGCCGACGATATCCTGCTCGTCGGAGAGCGTGTGGTAATAGGTCGCCCTGGTGGTTCCCTTGACCCACTGCGCATCACCGCCGATGCCCGCAGCTTCAAGCGTAACGTTCGCGAACAGACCCGAGTGCGGGTTCTTCATGTCGTCGATCGAATTGTACTGGAAGGCCGTGCTGACAGAGGACTTAACCCAAGGGCTGGTCAAAACGCCATTGATGATAGCCGGCGAAATCGTGCAGGTGCCGTCGGCAGGATTGCCATCCTGGTTCGGGTCACAGAATTTGGTGAGATTATATTCTTCCTGCGAAACATTATACGCCAAAGTCGCCGTGAAGTTATCCGTCACCGGCAAGCCCAGACGGACGGTCGCACCCGTCAGGTCGGTTTCGTAGTTCTGGAAATTACGCGTCTGGCGATAGACGTCGAAGCCCGCGGCCAAACGCCGGCCCA
>Ga0209792_1000232_pt1 | contig 55991 bp, 56 predicted proteins | sample EBPBio142005_DNA_FD_185860 | JGI IMG/M metagenome (GOLD analysis project Ga0209792, IMG submission 185860) | Wastewater treatment Type I Accumulibacter community from EBPR Bioreactor in Madison, WI, USA - Reactor 1_6/14/2005_ DNA (SPAdes)... | ecosystem: Engineered > Bioreactor > EBPR >... | reverse complement strand
CCATATGAGCGCATATCAGCGACAAGCTTCACATGCGATTCACGCGATAGGTTCATCCTGCCGCGAAAGTCAATTCTTGTATCGAGACGCGAACACCCCATACTCCGACGCGATGGCCGACTATTCGAAATATTTCGAGCGCATCCGCATCCGCCCCGAGAAGGACGCGGAGCTGAAGTCGCATGCGCCCGAATGCCAGTGGGACGGCTGCCGCGAGCCGGGCACGCACCGAGCGCCGGTCGGCCGGATGAAGGAGGGGGAGTATTTCCGCTTCTGCATCGACCATGTGCGCGAATACAACAAGGGCTACAATTATTTCTCCGGCCTGCGTGACAACGACATCGCCCGCTTCCAGAAGGAGGCGCTGACCGGCCATCGCCCGACCTGGCAGATGGGCGTCAACGCCAGCGCCCGCTCGATGCCGGAATTTTCGTCGAAACGTTCGGGCCGCGCCGGCTACTACAACCGCATACGCGACCCGTTCAATCTGTTCGGCGCGCAGGGCGGGCCGGGCGACCATATTCCGCCGCGCCAGCGCAAGGCGCGGCCGCTTGAGGCCAAGGCGCTCGAAACGCTTGGCCTTGCCGCAAATGCGACTGGCGAAGCCATCAAGGCGCGCTATAAGCAGCTTGTGAAACAGCACCATCCGGACGCCAATGGTGGCAACCGTGGTTCTGAGGATCGCTTCCGCGACGTGATCCAGGCCTACCGCCTGCTGAAACAGTCCGGCTTCTGCTAGAGTGGCCTGTCGTGACAGAACCGGAACCGGTTCCGTCGAGACAGGGCGCTCACCTGGCAGCCGGATCGGAAGCCGGGCAACTTTCCCCGGGACGGGTGTTTCCACCGCGTCACGATTTGGTCTAAGGACAGCCCGAAAAGATTGAGTTTGCCGCGCAATCTCCCAATTGCGCGCCCAGGGCATGATAACGAGGCATGATGAACAAGGTCGATCGCGACATCGCCAATCTCCCTGACACGACGGTCAAGGTGAAGGAAACCTTCGGCTTCGATTCGAAGATGGTCGTGCCGGCCTATTCGGTCGCAACCGAGCACGTGCCGGACGTGGACCCCGATTATCTGTTCGACGAGGCGACGACGCTGGCGATCCTCGCCGGCTTCGCCTTCAATCGCCGCGTCATCGTCTCGGGTTATCACGGCACCGGCAAGTCGACCCATATCGAGCAGGTGGCGGCGCGGCTGAACTGGCCCTGCGTGCGCGTCAACCTCGACAGCCATGTCAGCCGTATCGATCTGGTCGGCAAGGACGCGATCGTCGTGCGCGACGGCATGCAGGTGACCGAGTTCAGGGACGGCATCCTGCCCTGGGCCTACCAGCACAATGTCGCGCTCGTGTTCGACGAATATGACGCGGGCCGTCCGGACGTGATGTTCGTCATCCAGCGCGTGCTGGAATCGGCCGGCCGCCTGACCCTGCTCGACCAGTCGCGCGTCATCCGCCCTCACCCGGCCTTCCGCCTGTTCGCCACGGCCAACACGGTCGGCCTCGGCGACACAACAGGCCTCTATCACGGCACGCAGCAGATCAACCAGGCGCAGATGGACCGCTGGTCGATCATCACGACGCTGAACTACCTGCCGCATGACAATGAGGTGGCGATCGTGCTGGCCAAGGCCAAACATTTTCGCACCGATAAGGGCCGCGACATCGTCAACAAGATGGTGCGTGTCGCCGACATGACGCGCCAGGCCTTCATCAACGGCGACCTGTCGACGGTCATGAGCCCGCGCACGGTCATCACCTGGGCCGAGAACGCGGAAATCTTCGGCAATGTCGGCATGGCCTTCCGCCTGACCTTCCTGAACAAGTGCGACGAGTTGGAGCGCTCCGTCGTCGCCGAGTTCTACCAGCGCGCCTTCGGCGAGGAGCTGAAGGAAAGCGCGGTCAACGTGGCGCTGGGGTGATGTTACTGGCGAATAACATTCGATCAACGGCCTCGTTGATTGTTGTGTTTTTCGCCCTGTTCAGCGGGTTAGCAATGGCTAGCGACGACAAATTGGCGTTCGAGCCTGGCCAAGTCTGGTCCTTTGACGGAGCAACGCCAGAGACATCTAAAGTGATAGTTGGTGCGATTACCCATCACGAAGGCGTCGAGATTGTTTCGATCGCGGTGACAAATGCACCAATATCGGCAGACAAATCAAAACTTCAGACGATTAGCCACCTGCCGTTTGCGGCCGACACTCTTCGTAAAAGCGTCATTACGTTGACGGGTACAAGTGGGATCCCTGCTGGATTTGATGAAGGCTATAAGACCTGGCAGGCAGCATTTGGCGCCGCTGAAGCCGGCTATTTTACGATTCCAGTGGCCGAAGTCGTTGAGATATTGAGACAGCAACTCGGTTCGACGAAAGAATAAAGAATGAGGCCTCTGTAATGGCCGGACCCGGCGACAATTCACGCGCGAAGCCGAAGACCGGCGCTGACGGAGAGTTCGTCAAGCGCGCGATAACCGTCTGCATGCGCGCCATTTCCGGCGACGCGCAGATGGAGGTGTCCTTCGCCAAGGACAAGCCGGCGCTGGCCGGTTCGCGCGCGCGCCTGCCGGAACTGCCGCGCAAGCCGTCGAAGAACGACATCTCGATCACGCGCGGCCTCGGCGACTCGATGGCGCTGCGCCGAGCACGCCATGACGCGGCGGTCCATACGCGCCTGGCGCCGGACGGCAAGCAGGCCCGCGCGGTCTTCGACGCGGTCGAGCAGGCGCGGGTGGAAGCGATCGGCGCGCGCGCCATGACCGGCGTCGGCGACAATCTCGCCGTCATGCTGGAAGACCGTTACCACAAGGCCAATCTCGCCGGCGTGACCGAACGCGTCGATGCACCGATCGAGGAAGCGCTGGCGCTGATCGTGCGCGAAAAGCTGACCGGCCGCACCGTGCCGAAAAGCGCCGAGCGCGTCGTCAATCTCTGGCGCGACTGGATCGACGAGAAGGTCGGCGGCGATTATTCCGGCCTCGAAAAATCGCTGAACGACCAGACCGCGTTCGGCCGCGTCGTCCGCGACATGCTCGTGTCGATGGAGATGGCCGACGAGCTCGGCGAGGACCAGACGCAGGACGAGGCTGAAAACGACGACGAGCCGCAGGGCGAGGATTCCAGCGACGAGGGCGGCGAGGACGATTCGGCCGGCGAACAGTCGGAGGCCGACGAGACCGAATCCTCCGGCGAAGACCAGGAAGCCGGCGAGATGGAAGCGGCCGACGCGACGGCCGACGACGAGTCCGACGACGACACTGACGCGGAGACGCCGGGCGAATCCAAGCGCCCCGAGCCGTCGCTGACCAACCTGCCGCCGGACTTCGACTACAAGATCTTCACCACCAATTTCGACGAGACGGTCGGCGCGGACGAACTCTGCGACGAGGACGAACTCGACCGGCTGCGCGCCTTCCTGGACAAGCAGCTCGCCAATCTGCAGGGCGTGGTCGGCCGCTTGGCCAACCGTTTGCAGCGCCGCCTGATGGCGCAGCAGAACCGCTCCTGGGATTTCGATCTCGAGGAAGGCTATCTCGATCCGGCGCGGCTGGTCCGCGTCATCATCGACCCGATGCAGCCGCTCTCCTTCAAGCAGGAGCGCGACACGAAGTTCCGTGACACGGTCGTCTCGCTGGTGCTCGACAATTCGGGCTCCATGCGCGGCCGGCCGATCACCGTGGCCGCCACCTGCGCCGATATTCTCGCGCGCACGCTGGAGCGCTGCGGCGTGTCGGTGGAAATCCTCGGCTTCACCACCAAGGCGTGGAAGGGCGGACAGGCGCGCGAGAAGTGGCTGAAGGACGGCAAGCCGGCCTCGCCCGGCCGCCTGAACGATCTGCGCCACATCATCTACAAGTCCGCCGACGCGCCGTGGCGGCGCGCGCGGCGCAATCTCGGCCTGATGATGCGCGAGGGGCTGCTGAAGGAGAACATCGACGGCGAGGCGCTGCTCTGGGCGCACAATCGCCTGATCGCGCGGCCCGAGCAGCGGAAGATCCTGATGATGATTTCCGACGGCGCACCGGTCGACGACTCGACGCTTTCGGTCAATCCGGGGAACTATCTCGAACGGCATCTGCGCGCGGTGATCGACCTGATCGAGACGCGGTCGCCGGTGGAACTGCTGGCGATCGGCATCGGCCACGACGTGACGCGCTACTACCGCCGCGCGGTGACGATCGTGGACGCCGAGGAACTGGCGGGCGCGATGACCGAACAGCTTGCGTCGCTGTTCTCCGAGGAGACCGCGCGCGACGTGCGGCGCGTCAGTCACAGGCGCGTGGCTTGATCAGAGGTCCAAACTCCCTACCCCCACCCCTTACCCCTCCCCGCAAGGGGGAGGGGGATACTGAGACGGTGACGCCCCCCTCCCCCTTGCGGGGAGGGGTAAGGGGTGGGGGTTTATTCAGACGGGCATTGGCATTGCTCGGCCTGTTCCTCGCCCTCGCCTCGCCCGCGATCCCGCAATCGACCGTCGAGACGATGGAGATCCGGACGCGGCCGATCACCAATTTCCGTATCGGTTCGTCCGAAACCCGCTTCGGACCGCTCGAATTCATCGGCGGGCTGGAAATGAATTCGACCGGCCGCAATTTCGGCTCGCTCTCGGCTTTCCGCTTCCTCAAACCCGGCAGCGATTTCATCGGCGTCGCCGACACCGGCTTCTGGTTCTTCGGCTCGATCCAGCATGACGGCAAGGGCCGTCCGTCCGCCGTCACCGGCTTCACCATGCAGGAGATGGTCGACAAGGCCGGCAAGGTGATCGGCGAGAAATGGGAGACCGACGCGGAGGGTCTGGCGATCGACGGCGGCACTGCCATCGCCAGCTTCGAGCGCCGCCACCGCATCTCGGAATACAAGATCGCGCCGGGCGCCATGACCGGACCGGTCAAGGACCTCGACTTCGTCGTCCCGGGCAAGGAACTGCGGCAGAACCGCGGCTTCGAGACGCTGACGCATGCGCACCCGCACGGCATCCACGAAGGCGCGCTGATCGCTGTCTCCGAAAAGAGCCTCGACAAGGACGGCAACATCTTTGCCGCCATCCTCGGCGGCCCGGAGAAAGGCGTCTTCAAGGTCAAGCGCAACGGTGAGTTCGACATCACCGACGGCGCTTTCCTGCCGAACGGCGACCTGCTGCTGCTCGAACGCTCCTTCTCGATGGCGCGCGGGGTCGCGATGCGGCTGCGGCGCATCTATGGCGAATCGATCCGCAAGGGCGAACTGGCCGACGGCCCGGTTCTGCTTGAGGCCAACATGGCCTACCAGATCGACAATATGGAAGGACTGGACATCTGGCGGCGAAGCGACGGCGCGCTGATCGTGTCGCTGATCTCCGACGACAACCACTCGATCCTGCAGCGCAATCTCTATCTGGAATTCCGGCTGCTTGAGGAGTGAACGGCGCTACGCCGCTACGGGCTGCCGCCACCGCGCGGCGATGAGCCGGTAGGGGATCAGCGCGAACACCGCGATCAGCAGCTTGACCGTCAGGTCGCCGAGCGCCCACGACATCCAGCGCGCAGCCTCGACCGGCAGCAGGCCGAGCAACGGGGCGCCTTCGAGCGCGAAGGCATCGTCGGGGCCGATCATCCAGAAGGCGGGCGCGAAGGCGATGCTGAAGAAGATCGTCGTGTCGACGACCGATCCGGCCAGCGTGCCGAGGATCGGCGCGCGCCACCAGACCTGCCGCCGCAACCAGTTGAAGACGGTGACATCGAGCAATTGCGCTGTCAGGAACGCCGCGCCGGACGCGATCGCGATGCGCACCAGCCGCGCGGAGGTGGTCTCGAACTCGATCAGGCCAGTCTTGTAGAGCAGCGGAGGAAAGACGATCGATGACGCGACCGCGAGCGCGAAGCCGACATAGACGACACGGCGGGCGAATTGAGGCCCGTGCCGGCGGTTGGCGAGGTCGGTGACGAGGAAGGCGAAGGGATAGGTGAACGCGCCCCAGGTCAGGACATCGGCAAGCGACAGCGGCCCGGCCTGTCCCTGCACGGGAAACTGGACCAGCACGTTCGAGGCCACGACGACGATCGCCATGGCCGCCACGAAGGGCATGTAGGACAAGCGGACCATTTTTTTATCCTGGGTGATGGCACCAGCTAAGGCGGGTTTCCCCGCCTGGAGCCGCGCGGGCGGCCCCGGGAAAAGTCAGGTCAGGCGGCCTGCTCGGCGAGCTTCTTGGCGACCTGCTTCTTCAGGAGGCGGGCGCGCTGCGACAGCTCGGCGGTGTCGGCCTTGATCAGGAAAGCGTCGAGGCCGCCGCGATGCTCGACCGAACGCAGGGCGTTCGCCGAAATCCGCAGCTTGACGGTCTGGTTGAGCGACTCGGAGATGAGCGACACATTGACCAGGTTCGGCAGGAAGCGGCGCTTGGTCTTGTTGTTGGCGTGCGAGACGTTGTTGCCGTACTGCACGCCCTTGCCGGTGAGTTCACATTCGCGGGACATAGTCGTCTGCCTTTGTTCTTGCCGGACCACGGCGACTGCGGCGCACCGAATGGCGCGCGGGTTCAGTCTGGCGGCCTCTTGAAAAGTCGGCGTTCCATAGTGGCAAACGCGCGAGGCGTCAACCCATGTCGGATGCGGGCGACCGTGCCTAGTAGCCGCAGGAATTCCTGATCCAGGTGGCGCTGGCCCATCCGTCGATGCCGCCGATCGCGACGCGATACCAATTGCCCCGGCGGTCGAGGATTTCGGTCGTGTCGCCATTGAAGAACTGGCCGACCATGCGCGATTTCGAGCTCGGCCGCGCGCGGACCGCGAGGAATCCGGTGCCCTTCTTCAGATTGTAGACGCCGGACAGGCCATGGACCGTGCCCTCGCAATATTGCGCGAAAGCGCTGGAGCCGGCAGGCCCGAGCATGAAAACCAGGGCCAGTCCAACAACCGACGCACGCATTGCCGCCTCCCGAAAACTTCCCCAACGGCAAGACTAACAGCAATGTCCGGCGATTCAATCGCGCCGGTTCAGGCCGGCTGGATCAGGTCCCAGGGATTGCCGTAGAGGTCTTCGAAGACCGCGACCGTGCCGTAGGCTTCATGGCGGGGCGTCCCGCGGAAGGTGACGCCGGCGGCGGTCATGCGTGCATGATCGCGGGCAAAATCGTCCGTGTGCAGGAAGAACGCCACGCGTCCTCCGGCCTGCTTGCCGATCGCGTTGGTCTGTTTTGGTCCATCGGCCTGTGCCAGCAGCAGCGGCGTCCCCTCGCCCGGCCCGACCAGCACCCAGCGCTTGCCGTCGCCGAGCGGTTCACGGGATCGCCCGTCTTATGTCGAAGCGCCCGACCTGCTGGCCCGTCGAGAGGTCGAAGACGAGGATCGCCTCCGCGCCGGACTGCCGGACGTGGAGCGACAGGCGGTTGGCGGAGAGGCTCTGCGAGACGATGTCCGCGCCGGAGGGAAGCGACAGCACGCCCGACGCGGCAGGCGGCGAGATGGTCGTCGCGGCGACGGGTTCGGGCGCGTCGGCGCTGCGGTTGGCGAGGAAGGCGCGGTAGACAACGGCGGCCACCACCACCATAACCGCCAGGAACAGGATGCTCAGATTGACCGCCATGAACCGCACCATCTTCCGGCGCACGCGCTCGGCCGCCGGGTCGAGCGGTTTTTCGTCGTCGTGGTCGGCCATGAAAACTCCGGGACGGTGAAGGGCGATGGCCGACGCTGATAGCCGAGGAGCCGGCGCATTGAAAGCATATGTCGCCGGAGCGGACGCGGCCGGCCAACGGCTCGATCAGGTTCTGGCCGCCCTGGCGGGTCCCGACCTGTCGCGCAGCCGCGTGCAGGCTCTGATCAAGGCGGGACAAGTGACGGTCGGCGGCAAGCCGGCGACGGAGCCGAAGCTGAAGCTCGCCGGCGGGGAGGAGATTGTCGTTACCCTGCCACCGCCGGAGCCGGCCATGCCGCAGGGCGAGGACATCCCGCTCGACATATTGTTCGAGGACGAGGAGGTGATCGTCGTCAACAAGCCGCCGGGGCTGGTGGTCCATCCCGGCGCGGGCAATCCGGCCGGAACACTGGTCAACGCGCTGATCCGCCATTGCGGCGCGAGCCTGTCGGGCATCGGCGGCGTCGCGCGGCCGGGCATCGTGCACCGGCTCGACAAGGATACGTCGGGCGTCATGGTCGTCGCCAAGACCGACCGCGCCCACCGCGTGCTGTCGGAAGCCTTCGCGGATCACGGCCGCACTGGCGAGCTGGAGCGCGCCTATCTGGCTGTCGTCTGGGGCGCGCCGCCGCGCCGGAGCGGGACGATCGAGACCTTTCTCGGACGCTCCTCGCGCGACCGGCTGAAGCAGGCGGTGGTGCGCGAGAGCCAGCCCGACGCGCGGCATGCGGTGACGCATTACGAGACGATGGAGACGTTCGGCCCGGCCAACGAGCCGGCGGCGTCGCTGGTCGAATGCCGGCTGGAGACCGGTCGCACCCATCAGATCAGGGTCCATATGAGCCATATCGGCCATCCGCTGATCGGCGACCGCGACTATGGGGCGGCGTTCCGCACCAAGGCGAACCGCCTGCCGGAGCCAGCCAAGGGCCTTGTCCACGCCTTCCCGCGCCAGGCGCTGCATGCGGCGATGCTCGCCTTCGAGCATCCGGCGACCGGAGAGGTCATGCGCTTCGAGGCCGATATGCCGCAGGACATGCAGGCGCTGGCCGAGGCGATGCGGGCATTGCCCACCTGACGGGCGTCGTCAGCCGCGATTGAATCCTGCCAGCGGCCTCGGCATGTGCAGGACCATTTGCGCGTCTTTCACGACGTCCAGCCGTACTATCTTTTTCGCGCCGAGTCCGTCGAGCAACTGGCTGATCGGTCCGCCGGAGCGCGTCAGCGTCACGTCGCGCGGTAACAGTGTTTGCGAGAATTCCATCAGGTTCGACTGGACGGCGGTCTGTCGCCATTCTCCATCGACCAGATTGACCGACGTATTCGTGGTCATGTGCGACTGCGACGCGACCTTGCGCAGTCGCGGCAAGGGCACGCTCAGCGCGACGTCGGGCGTGCCGTCGAGCGCCGAGATGCCGGCGGTGACCTCGCCGCCGATGTCGACCCGGATGTCGGCCAACCATTTGGGCAGTTGATAGCCGTGCACGCCGCGCACCCGGGCGATCTCGGTGTCCACGGGCAGCGCCAGCACATGGGCGTGGAAGCTGCGGCGGCGCATCGAATCGAGCAATTCCAGCATATGCGGCCCGCGCGCACCGGGCCGGCGAACGACAACGGCGACCGAGACCTCATTGTAGGGATCGTTGTCGCAGACCGGATAGGTGAAGAAAGTCAGCGCGACGAGTCCATGCCCCGGCAGGGCCCGCAGCGGCTCGAGCGGCGCCGGCAGCATGGTGCGCAGTTTCCTGATCGGCGCCAGCATGAGCAGTTGAGCGCTGCCTGTGCGATAATAGAAATTCGGCGCCCAGGTCGGGCCGACCCGCGTGGCGGTCATTACCTTGGGGATGCGGCGGAAGAAGTCGATGTTCCCCGCCGCGGGATCGCGCGCCACCTCGCCCAGGTCCGGGTTCATGCGGAAACGGTCGTAGTAACCGCCTTTGGGAACCTTGACCTGCTGCCCGGCAAACTCGACATCCGTAAATTGACCGTCCATGGCGAACCTCCCTGCTTCAATCGTGCTCAGGCCGCCGCGCGCCGGTCGATCCAGCGGCGGTATTGCCTGGCGCGGCGGCGCGATTCGAGCTGCGAGCAGGCCAGCGCCCAGACCGGCGAGATGCCGGGCGAGGTTGGCCGCCGGCGGCTGAGCCGGGTGAGCTGATACTTCACCGCCGCCATATGCGCCGACGAGGCGAGCGGCTTGTTCTTCCAGGTGATGGGTTTCAGCATCGGCACGCCGCCCTGCCCGGCGCGCCACTTCTTCGGCAGGTCGGGGTCGATGGCGAGCGCGGTGGCAATACCGGCGATGGCGACGCCGCTGTCGACCACCTTTTCGGCGACCTCGCGCCGGCGGATGCCGCCGGTGACCATCAGCGGTATGGTGGCGACGGTCGCGATGTCGCGGGCGAACTCCAGGAAATAGGCTTCGCGGGCCAAGGTGCGGTCGTCGCGGGCCGCGCCCATCATCGCCGGGGCCTCGTAGCTGCCGCCGGACAGTTCGACCAGATCGACGCCGAGCCCGCCGAGCATCTCAACCACGGCGCGCGCATCCTCCGGCGAGAAGCCGCCGCGCTGGAAGTCGGCCGAGTTCAGCTTGACGGCGACCGCGAAGCCGGGCCGGACGGCGGCCTTGACGGCGCGCACGATGTCGAGCAGCAGCCCCGCCCGGTTCTCCAGGCTGCCGCCCCAGCGGTCGGTGCGCTTGTTCGACAGCGGCGAGAGGAACTGGCTGATCAGATAGCCATGCGCGGCATGGACCTCGACGCCGGTGAAGCCGGCGCGCTCTGCGAGGACCGCGCTGGCGACGAAGCGGCGCTCGACATCGGCGATGTCGGCTGCGGTCATTTCGCGCGGCGGCGCGAACTGGCCGGAGAGCGCACCGAGGTCGAGAGACAGGGCCGACGGCGCGACCGTCTGCTGGCCGAGAGAGGCCGGCGCTTGGCGGCCCGGATGGTTGATCTGCATCCAGAACTGCGCGCCGCCGGCGCGGCCGGCCTCGGCCCAGGCGCGGAAACGGTCGAGATGGCGGTCGTCTTCCAGCACCACGCCGCCGGGGCCGGTCATGGCGCGGGCGTCCACCATCACATTGCCGGTGATGATGAGGCCCGCCCCGCCTTCGGCCCAGGCCCGGTAGAGGCTGAGGAGCGCGGCGGACGGGGCATGGTCGGCATCGGCCATGTTTTCCTCCATGGCGGCCTTGGCGATGCGGTTGGGAACCACGGCGCCATTGGGCAAGGTGAGCGACGAGAACAGGGACATTCGGGCCTCCAGAAATTTATCTGGACGCTTCTCTAACGTTTAAGTTAAGTTGAGGGTCAAGAGGTCTTTTTTTTGGCAGGCGAGACATGAATATCGGAGAGCTGGCCAAGCGCAGCGGCCTGACCCATTCGCGAATCCGCTTCTATGAGAGCATCGGCCTGTTGCAGGCCGTCGAGCGGCGGTCCAACGGCTATCGCACCTATCCGCGCGAGGCGGTGGCGGTGCTCGACCTGATCACCACCGCTCAGAAGGCCGGCTTCAGCCTGGACGAGGTTCGGGCGCTGCTGCCGGGCAATCTGGACAATTGGCAGCACGGGGCGCTGATCGACGCGCTGCAGCGCAAGGTCGCCGACATCGAGGCGCTGCAGGCGCGGCTGGCGACAAGCAAGGCGCATCTGGTCAACCTGATCCGGGAGATCGGGGCGAAGCCCGACGACATCGACTGCGCCGCCAATGCGAAACGGGTGATGGCCCGCTTGCTCGATGGGGAAATCGAGCGCCCGACGCTGGCGGCGAACGACGTCAAGCTGCTCGGCAAGACGACCCGCCGCCCGGCGCGGACGAATTGAGGCCTGTCAGGTCAGAGCAGGTCGGCGACCTTTCTCGCCGTCGCCTTGGCCGAGCCAGGATTCTGGCCGGTCACGAGGCGACCGTCGGCGATCGCATGGGAGACGAAGGGCAGAAGCCCCTTCTCGTAGAGCGCGCCGCGCTTCTTCATCTCCTCCTCGGCATTGTAGGGCATCATCCTCGACACGCCGGCATAGATCTCCTCCGACCATGAGAAGCCGGTGACCCGCCTGCCGGACACCAGCAGGGTGCCGTCGGACAGCCGCGTGTTGAGCAGCCCGCAATAGCCGTGGCACACCGACGACACGATGCCGCCGCGCTCCCAGATCGCCCGGGTGATCGCCTGCAAGCCTTCCGATTCGGGAAAATCCCACATCACCGCATGGCCGCCGGTAAAGTAGATGACGTCGAAATCGGCCGGATCGATCTCGTCCGGCCGGGCGGTCGTGTCGAGCAGCGCCATGCGCTCAGGACTGTTGAGCCAGGCCCTGGCGGACGCGTCGAGCAGCGGCCATTTCAGAGCCCGCGGCTCGAGCGGCGAATGGCCGCCCTTCGGGCTGACGATGCGCTGCTCGTAACCCTTTTCCTCGAAGAGGTCATAGGCATGGGTCAGTTCCGACAGCCACAGGCCGGTCGGATGGGTGGGATCGGCATAGTGTGCGACATTGGTAACGACGTGGAGAATGCGCTTGACCATGGCGTTTCGAACCTCGTTTGCATCGGTCGGCAGGCAGATGCCGGCCAGCCTGGGGAAACTTCCGCTCGGGTGTAACCTTCAAGCTCTCTTCAGGGTCAAGCCCAATTCGAGCATGCCGTCGATGCCCTCGCCCGCCGGAAGCGGCACTTTCAGCCCCGTTCAATCTACCGTGAAAAAAAGTGAGTAGGTTTCCGTTGGAGACCATGTAATTGTCTCAATCGTTCTTATATAGTCCGTTGGTCCGCGGTGCGCGTATTGGGCCGCGGGGATCGCCTGCCAGTGATTGGGGGCGGAATTTGTTAAAGAGAGGGAGGGCGCTATTATGGCCCAGACATTACCCAGCATCGTTTCCGGAGAAGGCGGTCTGTCGCGGTATCTCGAGGAGATCCGCCGCTTTCCGATGCTCCAGCCGGAAGAAGAATACATGCTCGCCAAGCGTTATGCGGAGCACGCGGACACCAACGCGGCGCATAAGCTTGTGACGAGCCATCTGCGTCTCGTCGCCAAGATCGCGATGGGCTATCGCGGCTATGGTCTGCCAATCGGAGAAGTGATCTCCGAGGGTAACGTCGGCCTGATGCAGGCCGTGAAGAAGTTCGAGCCGGAGCGCGGTTTCCGCCTGGCCACCTACGCCATGTGGTGGATCAAGGCATCGATCCAGGAATATATCCTGCGTTCGTGGAGCCTCGTGAAGATGGGCACGACCGCCAACCAGAAGCGGCTGTTCTTCAACCTGCGCAAGGCCAAGAGCAAGATCCAGGCGCTGGACGAGGGCGACCTTCGCCCCGACCAGGTCAAGGAGATCGCGACAAAGCTGAACGTCTCCGAAGAGGAGGTCGTGTCGATGAACCGCCGCCTGTCGGGCGACGCCTCGCTGAACGCGCCGATCCGCGCGTCGGAAGGCGAGTCGGGCGAGTGGCAGGACTGGCTGGTTGACGATTCGGCGAGCCAGGAAGAGATGCTCATCGAACAGGACGAACTGGAGAACCGCCGCGGCATGCTCGCGGGCGCGCTCGCCGTCCTGAACGACCGCGAACGGCGCATCTTCGAGGCGCGCCGCCTGTCGGAGGAGCCGATGACGCTCGAGGAATTGTCGGAGGAATTCGACATCTCGCGCGAGCGCGTGCGCCAGATCGAGGTGCGCGCCTTCGAGAAGGTGCAGGACGCGGTGAAGGCCGCCGCTCGCGCCCAGATGCAGGCGCTTCGCCCGGTCGAGGCCGCCGCGCACTGACGCGACTGCCAGGCTCTCCCCCTTGAGGGGAGGGTGGCCAGCCTTTGGCTGGCCGGGTGGGGTCGATCCTGACGGACACGACCCCATATTTTTTTGAAGTAGGCGGTGCGCGCTAGCAACCCCACCCGGCCGGGCATAGCCCGGCCACCCTCCCCTCAAGGGGAGGGAACCCCGTCAGCCGCTCTTGGCGGCCCAGGCCTTCAGCGCCTCGTCGAACACCCGGTCGCCCGGAATGCCGCGTTCGAGCGTCATCAAAGCCCGGCGGCCGGAGCGGTAGACGATCGGGATGTCGATCCATTTCATGCGGCGGAAAAGCTGCATGTTGGCTTCGCGCTCCTGCGACCCGTCGGCGAGCGCGATCAGGAAGAAGCCGTCGCCGATCTTGGCGGGCGAGCCGACGACCGGATTGCCTGTCGCTTCCTCGGTCTCCTTGAAGGTCATGCGCAGCAGATTGTCGATCACGCCGCCCTCGAAATTCTCGGGCGTCAGGAAGATCATCTCGATGATGTGGCTGGCCGGCAGCGTCGTGTCCGCGTTGCGGCGGATGGTCATGCGCAACTGGATATCCTTGCCGGGGATCGTCGCCTCCGCGCGGATCGCCGGTTCGGGCGGCAGGTCGCCGCCGGGCGATTCCTGCACGATCGACCAGACCGTATTGCCCTGCTGAGCCGAACCGTCGGCCGCGCTCGTGCGCTCCTCGTAGAAGATCGCGCGCTGGCCGACGGCGACCTGCTGCTCGGCGCCGGCGGGCGTGGACGTGGACGGCGCGGCGGGCTGCGCGGCCGGATCGGAACCGGCCGGCTGCTGCTCGGACGCAGGCGCCTGCGCCGTTTCGGCCGGCGGGGTTCCGCCGGCGGGCACCGGCGTCTCGGCCGCGGGAGCGGCGGGCGGCGTCGCAGCGGCGGGAGCCTCCCCATTCGCAGGAGCGCCAGCGGGCGGTGGAACGGTCAACTCGGCCACCGAGGTGCCTTCGCCGACGCCCGGCGTCCCGCCGGCAGGGCCGGTGTCGGTCTCGCTGCCGTCGGTATTGAGCTTCTGGGTGAACTTGGTCACCGGCTGGGCCGGCGTCGCGGGCTCGGGCTGGGCGGCGCCAGTCTCGGGCTGCGCAGGAGCGGCAGGCGAAGGCGTCGACGGCTGCGCGGGTTCGGTCGTGCCGGGCTGCGCCATGCCGACGAGCTGGGCCACTTCATCGCGGTTGAGCCAGACGGCGTAGCCGGCAGCGCCGATGAAGACGAGCGCGATCAGCGCGACCGCGACCAGTCCGCCTGTGCGGCCGCGCGAACGGCGCTCGGCGATGTCGGCGATGCGCTGATTGGCCGGTTCCCACTCCGACGCCGCGGGGTCGTTCGCGGGCGTCTGGCTGGCGCGCTCGACCGGCCGGCTGGCCTGTGGCGGCGGCGGCGCGGGTGGAGGCGGCGTCGGCCTTGCCGGAGCGGCTACGGTCTTCTCGGGCGCTTTCGGCTCGGAGAGGCTCGCCATGATCGCTTCGAAATCGTCTTCGGCCGGTGCGGCGGACGAATACTCCCCCTCGACGGAGGCGATGGCCTGTTCCAGCAGGGATTTCTGGCGCTCGACGACGGCCGGCGCCGGAGGCGGGTTGATCGCCGCCAGCTTGGCCGAGATCGTGGCGCGGGCCTTGTCATAGACGCGCGCGCGCATCTCGGGCGTGGTTTCACCCATCCCGTCGATCGTCTTTTTGATTACTGCGACGAAATCCGCCATCAACAAATACCTGTAAGGCCGCCAAGCCGACCTCTCTGACCTCTACTTTTTGGCCATAAGATGGTGACGAGGCGGCTGTAAAGGGAAACGATACCCCAACCCAGACAACGCTCTAGTCCTGAAACGGGTCCGTCACAAGTATTGTGTCGTCCCGTTCCGGGCTCGTCGAGAGCAACGCGACCGGCGCGCCGATCAGTTCCTCGATCCGGCGCACATATTTGATCGCCTGCGCGGGAAGCTCCGACCAGCTTCGCGCGCCGGCGGTCGTCTCGCTCCAGCCCTCGAAGGTCTCGTAGACGGGCGTCACCTCGGCCTGCGCCCGCATCGAGGCGGGCAGATAGTCGATACGCTCGCCATCGAGTTCATAGGCCACGCAGATCTTGATCTCCTTCAGCCCGTCGAGGACATCGAGCTTGGTCAGCGCGATGCCGGTGATGCCCGACGTCTTGACGGTCTGGCGCACCAGCACCGCGTCGAACCAGCCGCAGCGGCGCGGCCGCCCGGTATTGACGCCGACCTCGCGACCGACCGTCGCCAGGTGCTTGCCGATCTCGTCGTCGAGTTCGCAGGGGAACGGGCCCTCGCCGACGCGGGTCGTATAGGCCTTGGTGATGCCGAGCACATAGCCGATGGCGGTGGGGCCGAGGCCCGAGCCGGCCGCCGCCTGTCCCGCAACCGTGTTCGAAGACGTCACGAAGGGATAGGTGCCGTGGTCATTGTCGAGCAGCGCGCCCTGCGCGCCTTCGAACAGGATACGCGCGCCGCTCCGGCGCTTCTCGTCCAGCACGCGCCACACCTGGTCCATGTAGGGCAGGATCTCGCCGGCGATCGAGGTCAGCTCGTCGTGGATCTTCTGGGCGGATATTTCCTCGATGCCCATGCCGCGGCGCAGCGCATTGTGGTGGGCGAGCAGCCGCTCGATCTTCACCATCAGCGTGTCCGGATCGGCGAGGTCCACCAGCCGGATCGCGCGGCGGCCGACCTTGTCCTCGTAGGCGGGGCCGATGCCGCGCCGCGTCGTGCCGATCTTGAGCGCCGAACTGGCATCCTCGCGGATGCCGTCGAGTTCGCGGTGCAGCGACAGGATGAGCGGCGCATTGTCGGCGATGCGCAGGATTTCGGGCGTGATCGACACGCCCTGCCCCCGAAGCTTCGCGAGTTCGGCCACGAAATGATGCGGGTCGACGACGACGCCATTGCCGATGACCGACAATTTGCCCTGGACCAGGCCGGAGGGCAGCAGGGCCAGCTTGTAGCTGACGCCGTCGATGACGAGCGTGTGGCCGGCATTGTGGCCGCCGTGGAAACGCACCACCACATCGGCGCGGTCCGCCAGCCAGTCGACGATCTTGCCCTTGCCCTCGTCGCCCCATTGCGAGCCGACGACCACCACATTCGCCATCGTGAAAGTCCTGCGTTTGCGCTGACGCGCTCATGAAGTTGCGCGTCTCTATAGCGCCTGGAAAGCGGTGAGGCGACAATTCTTTGGCCGCACAGGACCAATGCAAAATTGCCGCGGTTCATTTACATCGGCCGCCGCGCACCCTACCCCGACGGTCCATGGACACCAGCCACCGCACCGCCTACCTCCTGCTGATCGCCACGACGCTCTTCTGGGGCGGCAACGCGATCGCCGGCAAGCTGGCGATCGGCCATATCTCGCCGATGCTGCTCACCGGCGGGCGCTGGCTGCTCGCATGCGTCATCCTGCTGGTTCTCGGCTGGCGGCAGCTCAGGACGGACTGGCCGCAGGTGCGGCGCAATCTCGTTCTGCTTACCGGCCTCGGCACGCTCGGCTTCACCATCTTCAATGTCGGGCTCTATTCGGCGCTCACCTTCACGACGGCGATCAATGTCTCGATCGAGCAGGCCGGCATTCCCATGCTGATCTTCCTGCTCAATTATCTCTTCTTCCGCACCCGCGCGACCTGGCTGCAGATGGTCGGCCTTGTCCTGTCGGTCGCCGGCATCGTCTTCACCGCCAGCCATGGCGAGCCGGCGCGGCTTCTGGCGCTCGACCTGAATATCGGCGACGCGATCATGCTGGCGGGATCGATCGTCTATGCCGGCTACAGCGTGATGCTGCGCTTCAAGCCGCCGATCCACTGGCTCAGCCTGATGATCGTGCTCTGCGGCTCGGCCTTCGTCAGTTCCATACCGTTCATGGCGGCGGAGCACATGACAGGTCATGCGGTCTGGCCCGACCTCAACGGCTGGCTGATCCTCGCCTATGTCATCGTCGGTCCGTCGATCCTGGCGCAGATCTTCTACATCCGCGCCGTCGAGCTGATCGGCGCGAACCGAGCGGGGCTGTTCATCAACCTCGTGCCGATCTTCGGCACGCTGCTGTCGATCATCCTGCTCGGCGAGGATTTCCGTCTCTACCATGCCATCGCGCTGATCCTGACCTTCGGCGGCATCTGGCTGGCGGAATGGAGCGGCCGGCGCGCGGCGAGACGCCCGCCGCCGCTTTAAGGCATTATCCGGCCACGTCGAACGACAGAGGCTTGGCCGACGCGATCTTCGGATTGGCGCGCAGTGCGGCCAGCACGGTCTCCGGAAACGGCGCATCGAGATAGAGAAGCGCGATGGCGTCGCCGCCCGGCCGGTTACGGCCGAGCTGGAAGTTGGCGATGTTGACGCCGTTCTCGCCGCAGATCGTGCCGAGCAGTCCGATGATGCCGGGCGCGTCCGGATTGGTCGTGTAGAGCATGTGCTGCCCGACCTCGGCGTCGAGATTGATGCCCTTGATCTGGATGAAGCGCGGCTTGTGATCGGAGAAGCAGGTGCCGGCGATCGAGCGGGTCTGCTTCTCGGTCGTCACGGTCAGCTTGATATAGCCGTCGAAGACGCCCGACTTGTCGCGCTTGACCTCCGAGACGATGATGCCGCGCTCCTTCACCATGATCGGCGCGGACACCATGTTCACGTCGGAGACCTGCGGCCGGATCAGCCCCGCCAGCGCCGCCGAGATCAGCGCACGCGTATTCATCGCCGCCGTCGAACCGTCGAACAGAAGCTCGACCTCCTTGATCGGCTCGTCGGTCACCTGACCGACGAACGCGCCCAGCACTTCGGCGAGCTTGACGAAGGGCTTCAGCTTCGGCGCTTCCTCGGCCGTGATCGACGGCATGTTGATCGCGTTCGAGACCGCGCCCTTCACCAGATAGTCCGACATCTGTTCGGCGACCTGCAGCGCGACGTTCTCCTGCGCCTCGGTGGTCGATGCGCCGAGATGCGGCGTCGCCACGACGTTCTCCATGCCGAAGAACGGGCTTTCGGTCGCCGGCTCGACCTCGAACACGTCGAGCGCCGCGCCGCCGACCTTGCCACTCTTCAACGCCTCGACCAGATCGGGCTCGACGATCAGGCCGCCGCGCGCGCAATTGATGATGCGCACGCCCTTCTTCATCTTCGCGATCGACCCGGCATTGATCATGCCCCTGGTCTTGTCGGTCATCGGCGTGTGCAGCGTGATGAAGTCAGCGCGGGCGAACAGCTCGTCCAGTTCGACCTTCTCCACGCCGAGCTCTTCGGCGCGGCTGTCGGACAGGAACGGATCGTAGGCGATGACATGCATCTTCAGGCCGACGCCGCGCGTGGCGACAATCGAGCCGATATTGCCTGCGCCGATGATGCCGAGCGTCTTGCCGGTGATCTCGACGCCCATGAAGCGGTTCTTCTCCCACTTGCCGGCCTTGGTCGAGGCATTGGCCTCCGGCAGTTCGCGCGCCAGCGCGAACATCATGGCAATGGCGTGCTCGGCGGTCGTGATCGAATTGCCGAAGGGCGTGTTCATCACGATGATGCCCTTGCGGCTGGCGGCGGGGATATCGACATTGTCGACGCCGATGCCGGCACGGCCGATCACCTTGAGGTTCGTCGCGGCGTTGATCAGCTTTTCGGTGACCTTGGTGGCCGAGCGGATGGCGAGGCCGTCATACTGGCCGATCACCTCCAGCAGCTTGTCCTTGTCCTTGCCGAGATCGGGCAGGTAGTCGACCTCGACGCCGCGATCCTTGAATATCTGCACGGCGGTCGGGGAGAGTTTGTCGGAAACGAGAACGCGGGGCATGAGAGGCTCCTTCTTCACCTCCCCTTGAAGGGGAGGGTCGTCGCGCAGCGACGGGGTGGGGTGAGGTGATTGTTTGGAAAGATGGGATTGGCACCCCACCCCGGACCTACGGTCCGACCCTCCCCCTCAAGGGGAGGGTGAATCAGTGCTAGGCCGCTGCCTTCAGCGCCGCCTTCTGCTGCGCGAAAGCCCAGTCGAGCCAGGGCATCAGCGCTTCGACGTCGGCCGTCTCGACGGTCGCGCCGCACCAGATGCGCAGGCCCGCCGGCGCGTCGCGATAATGGCCGATGTCATAGGCCACGCCCGCCTTGTCGAGCGCGGACACGATTGCCTTGGCGAATGCTTCCTGCGCCTTTCCGTCGAGCGCGGTGATGTCGGGGTCGACGATCGACAGGCAGACCGAGGTGTTCGACTGCGTCGCCGGGTCGAGCGCCAGATTGGCTAGCCAGGGCGATGCTTCAACGAAGCGCCCGATCGCGGCGGCATTGGCGTCTGCGCGGGCCACCAGCCCGTCCAGCCCGCCGATCGACTTCGCCCAGTTCAACGCGTCCAGATAGTCCTCGACGCAGAGCATGGACGGCGTGTTGATCGTCTCGCCCTTGAAGATACCTTCGATCAGCTTGCCGCCCGAGGTCAGGCGGAAGATCTTCGGCAGCGGCCAGGCCGGCTTGTAGCTTTCGAGGCGTTCCACGGCGCGCGGGCTGAGGATCAGCATGCCGTGCGCGCCCTCGCCGCCCAGCACCTTCTGCCAGGAGAAGGTGATGACATCGAGCTTGGCGAAATCGAGCCGCTGCGCAAACGCCGCGCTGGTCGCGTCGCAGATGGTCAGGCCCTTGCGGTCGGCCGGGATGAAATCGCCGTTCGGCACGCGCACGCCCGAGGTCGTGCCGTTCCAGGTGAAGACCACGTCGCGGTCGAAATCGATCAGCTTGAGGTCCGGCAGTTCGCCATAGGGCGCCTCGAAGGTGCGCACGTCGTCAAGCTTCAACTGCTTGACCACGTCGGTGACCCAGCCTGAACCGAAGCTCTCCCAGGCGATCATGTCCACGCCGCGCTGGCCGAGAAGCGACCACAGCGCCATCTCGACCGCGCCGGTGTCGGACGCGGGAACGATGCCGATCCGGTAGTCGGCGGGAACCTGGAGCACCTCGCGCGTCAGGTCGATCGCGAGCGCCAGCTTGTCCCTGCCGATCCTGGCGCGGTGCGAGCGCCCGAGCGGCGCATCGGCAAGCGCATCGAGCGACCAGCCAGGTCGTTTCGCGCAGGGTCCGGAGGAGAAATTGGGGTTTGCCGGGCGCACTGCCGGCGTAGCGACGCTAGTCGTCATCGTGGTCTATCCTTCCAGATAGTAAGCCCGCTCGTTGGGGAGGGGTGGCCCACGGACGCCGATATTGGCAGATGGCCGCGGCGTCAAGAGGAATGTCGCGACGGCGACGTTTCATGTCCCGGCCGCGGCGAGCCGGACACAATACAAAAGGGGCGGGCCACGGCCCGCCCCTTTCCGGAGAGCGGAATTGGCCGCGCCTACCAGAGCGAGTAGCGCACGCCGAGCTTGACCTGGTGATAGTCGAGACCGCGATTTATCGCGTAGGTCGTCGGCGACGTGATCCGCACATATTCCGCGTTCGGCGACAGGAAGTATTCATAGCCGAGGTCCACCGAGACGTTCTTCGTCACCTGATAGTTGACGCCCGCGCCGAGCGAATAGGCGAGTTCGTATTGGTCCTTGTTGTCGCGGAAATCGATGTCGACGATGTTCCCGTCGACGAAATTCTCCGTGGCGCGGAACTTGCGCAGATTGTTCGCCAGGCCGATGCCGGCGCCGACATAGGGCGTGAACCCCACGAAGGTGCCGAGGTCGACATAGGCATTGACCATGCCCGTCCACATCCGGTTCTCGGTCGTCAGGTCAACGGCGGAGACGACGTTGCCCATTCCGTCATCGGTCAGGTAGCTGACGCGCGACGAGTTGCTGGTCATCAGGCCGAGGTTTCCCTCCATTCGGAACCACTCGTTGAAGCGGTAGCCGAAGCCGACGCTGCCGTTGATCGGCAGGATGTTCTCCTGCTGCGAGAAGATTGGGCTCGGGCCAACCCACACGTCGCGATAGGGCGTGTTGATCTTGTAGCCAATGTCGCCGCGCAGGTACCAGCCATTGCCGACCTCGACCGGCACGTAGTCGTCCGCGTCATCGACCACGACCGGCGGATCGTAGTCCGCCGCGAGCGCCGGCTCCGCGAAAGAAAGGGTAGCAAGCGCAACCGGCAGCACGGCGCGAAGCAAGCGATTCATGGGTCCCACTCCAGATACCGACACCACCGAACGCGAGGTGTCATTTCGAGTCGAACCGAGTGTTAACCATAGAGGTTAAGTCACGGTTAAGCATAAATAAAAACCTCGCCAGCCATGACGGCGGCCTCAAAAGCAAACCGCCCGGCGCGAGGCCGGGCGGTTCGTTTCGACGAGAGGGTGGGACGTTACTTGTAGACGGGCGGCTCGACCGGCTCCGGCACATAGGCGACTTCCGGCTCGGAGCAGCCCGTGCTGCCGCCGAACTGGTAGCGCAGGCCGGCGCGGCCTTCGTGAATGTTCATACCCTTGTCGAAACCGGGGCCCGCGCCGCCGGCATATTCGAACATGCGGCCCTTGGCGATGTGCGTGAAGCGGTAGCCGACATCGAGCGAAAGGTTGTTGGTCAGGCAGTAGGACGTGCCGGCCATCAGTGCGGCTGCGAAGCGCCATTCGCTCGCACCGCGGTGCGTGGTGATGATGCCGCCGATCGAGTTGCGCAGGTCGCCCCACTTCACATGCGCGCCACCGATACCGGCGCCGATGTAGGGCGTGAAGCCGTGATAGGTGCCGAATTCCGCATAGGCGTTGGCGAGCAGCAGGAGCGCGCCGAACTTGGCGGTATCCGTCGAAGCGCATGGAACCGGCGGCAGGCCGCAGGTGCCGGTCGTGGTGCCGCGGAACTTGGCCGAGCCCATCCAGTCAACCGTCAGGTCGGTGCGGAAGTATTTGTTGGCCTTGTAGCCGATACCGCCGCCGAGAGACCAGGAACTGTCAATCGATCCGGTCGCGAAAGCGTTGGTGCCCGGGGGCGGGCCGTAGGTGACGTAGTTCGCGCCGCGCCATTTCGTGGCGTGGTAATCGATATCGCCGCGGATGTACCAGCCGCCGAAATCGACTGCTTCCGGCTCCTGATAGGTATCGATCGGCGCGGGCGGCGGAGCCTCGACAACCGGCGGCTCGTACATATCGGCGGCCAGCGCAGGCACCGAGGCCGTCGCCAGCAAAGCTGCGCCGAGCAGCGCTTTCGAGAACTTCGCGATCATTGTCCTTTTACCCTCTCAGCCGGACGGCTCTCGCCCGCCGGAAACAGTTGGTCCCGGGTATGGATAATGAAGGGGAAAAGTTAAGGTGCGCTTAACCCTGCCGCTTAACCATGAATGACATGGGAACGCGCAGGAAGGACGCCTGAAAAGGCGTCGAAAACTTCAGGCGTAATTGGGAAGATCAGGCCGCGCTGCGCTGCGAGGAGATGGCGTCGACGATGTCGTTGACGACGTTTTCCACGAGCACCCTGTCATCCGCCTCGGCCATGACGCGGATCAGCGGTTCGGTGCCGGACGGGCGGATCACCAGCCGGCCGTTCTCGCCCAGGCGGCTGCGAGCATCCTCGATCAGCGACTTGACCGGCTCGCTTTCCAGCGGCTTGCCGCCGGAGAAACGGACATTCTTCAAGACCTGCGGCACCGGCTCGAACTTGCGGCAGACCTCGCTGGCGGGCTTACCGCTGCGCTTGATGCAGGCCAGCACCTGAAGCGCCGCGACCAGGCCGTCGCCGGTGGTGGAGAAGTCCGACAGGACGGTGTGGCCCGACTGCTCGCCGCCGATGTTGAAGCCGTGGGCGCGCATGTGCTCGACCACGTAGCGGTCGCCGACCTTGGTGCGGTGCAGCGCCAGGTCCATGTCGCCGAGGAACCGTTCGAGCCCGAGATTGGACATGACGGTGGCGACCACGCCGCCGCCCGCCAGCCGGCCGTTCTCGTGCCAGGATTCCGCGATCAGCGCCATGATCTGGTCGCCGTCGATCACGGTGCCGTTCTCGTCGACGATGATGCAGCGGTCGGCATCGCCGTCGAGCGCGATACCGATATCGGCGCGCACCTCATGCACCTTCTTCGACAGCGCCATCGGGTGCGTCGAGCCGACATCGTCATTGATGTTGAAGCCGTTCGGCTCGACGCCGATCGACACCACCTCGGCGCCCAGTTCCCACAGGACGGCGGGGGCGACCTTGTAGGCAGCGCCGTTGGCGCAGTCGACGACCACGCGCATGCCGGCGAGCGACATGGAGCGCGGCAGCGTGCGCTTGGCGAACTCGATATAGCGGTCGTGCACGCCGTCGATGCGTTTGGCGCGGCCGAGCGCTTCCGAGTCCACCAGGTTCGGCGTCAGGTCGGAATCGAGCATGGATTCGATGCGCAGTTCCAGGTCGTCCGACAGCTTGTAGCCATCCGGGCCGAACAGCTTGATGCCGTTGTCGTAATAGGGATTGTGCGAGGCCGAGATCATCACGCCGATATCGGCGCGCAGCGACCGGGCAAGCATGGCGACCGCGGGCGTCGGCACCGGGCCAAGGAGGAAGACATCCATTCCGGCGGCGCAGAAGCCGGCCACCATAGCATTTTCGAGCATGTAGCCGGAGAGGCGGGTGTCCTTGCCGATCACCACCCGGTGACGGTGCGATCCGCGCTGGAAGGTAATACCGGCAGCCATGCCGACCTTCATCGCCACCTCGGCCGTCATCGGGAAGGAATTGGCCCGTCCCCGGATGCCGTCGGTGCCGAAATAGCGTCTGGCCATAGGTAATCCCGCTCTGCGAGTCGTCTCGTGATCGCCGGGCTTTTGCCACAGATACGGCGGCAAGCGGCATCACATTCTATGAGACCCTGTTACGATCCCGGACTGCTCATTCTACGGGGGAATGGTTAAGCTTTCCGCACCCGGGCGTTAACGCATCCGGGCGATCCAGGCCCTCAGCAGATCGACCGCCGCCGGATCGGCGAGCGTGCGGCCGAGTTCCGGCATCATGACGCCGGGTTCCGTGCTTTCGACGCGGTAGAGCAGGATCGAATTGTCGGGATTGCCGGGATCGATGTCGAAGGCGCGGTCACCCGCGCCGCGCCCAGCGGCGACCGGCCGCTTGCCGACGCCGAGCGCGACCGGGTTCTGCTCGGTGAAATTGAGGAACAGGCCGGAATTCGAGGCCGGCCCCTCGCGCCGGTGGCAATGGGCGCAATTGACGTCGAGCCAGGCTCGCGCCCGCGCTTCAATCGGCGCAGCCGCATCATGCCAGTCGGGAACCTTCGGCGCGGCGGCCGGACCCGGCGCGCCCGACAGGATGCCCGCCGAGGTCCAGCGGGCGAGTTGGTTCGCCTCGCCGTCGGCATAGGCATACGTCTTGTTCAGGTTACGGGCCTTGGGTCCAAGGGGCGTGATCTCGCCGTTGAAATCATGGCAACCCTTGCACTGGTTGCGGTTGGGCACGGCGTAGTTGATCGTCAGCGGATGCCCGTCGAGGATCGTCTCGACCGCCACTTTCGCGCCGGCGATCTTGAGTTCCGCGTCGGTCTGGTCGGCGTTCCAGACATAGGCGACAGCGAACCAGCCGCTCTCGCGCCTCAGCATGACGCGGGTCTCGATCAGCCGGATATTTTCATCGGACTTCGACAGATCGGCCGGAAAGGCGAAGGTCTTGATCAGCGCCGAGCCCGCCGGGAACTCGAAGGCCTCGTCGGCGACATAGGTGGAGGACTGGCCGGCCGGCACAAACACGAAGCGGAATTTTTCGGCGCGGTCCGAGAACAGGGCGGTGTTGAGGTCGTAGGGCATGACGCCGTCGGCGGGCTTCTGCTTCGGCCCGTCGGCGAAGAAGCCGAATTCGGAGAGGAGCTTTGGCGGCTTTTCTGCCAGGATCGCTTCGGCGTTGACGGCGTAGGCGGGGGTGGCGAGCGTAAGCAGGATGATGACGCAGGCGGCCAGCCATCGAGCTAGCCGATCAAGTTCACCCCCACCCCGTACCCCTCCCCTCAAGGGGGAGGGGGGCGTCGACGTTGCAGTTCCCCCCTCCCCCTTGAGGGGAGGGGTACGGGGTGGGGGTATCAATCTGTAGTCCGGTCGCGTCACGCGCCCCCGTCCTGCGGTAGTTTCACCGGCGGCAATTCCGGCAGCGAGCCCTTGTAGCCGGCAATGTCCGTGTCGGGCGCGGTCGACCAGGGCAACAGCATCTGCGATATCATTTTCAGATTGGCGAAGGTCGTGCCGTCGGCCTCGTCGATGTAAACCTTGTCCTCGTCGGCCACCCAGGAGAAATATTCCGGGATGCGCGTGACGCCGTCCCAGACGATGTCCGGCACCGGCGTTCCAGACACATCCGAGATGATCTTGCCGACCTCGCCGTCCGGCGCACCGCCACCCTCGCCATAGGTGTTTCCGTGCACGAACACGCCGCGCGGCACGAACGTGTAGTTGTCGTCCTCATATTCGTTCGGATAGGCGGCGATCAGAACATGGGTCGTGCCGTTCTTGTCGAGCCGGTTGCCGAAGACGTGGACGTTGCGGTTGGCCATCACCATGATGCCCATGCCCTTCGGCACGATGCCGACAATGTTGCCCTTGGGCGCGAAATTGGCGGTGTCGTTCTCGATCACATCATTGTCGAAGACGCGGATATCGCGCCCGCCCTGCACCGGCAGGTTCGGCAGGTCGAACACCAGGATGCCGCCGGTATTGTGGGTCACCGTATTTTTGGTGACGTCGGCGATCTTGGAATTCTCGATCTCGATGCCGGCGACGTTGTATTCGGCGCGGCTGTTGCGAACGATGATGTTCTCCGACTGGCCGACATAGATGCCGGCGTCGGATGCGCCCGATACGAAGACGCCGTCGATCAGCACATTCTTCGATGAAACCGGGTAGACGCCATAGGCGCCGTTCGTTTCCTTCGGCCCGCCGGTCCACACCACCGACAGGTTGCGGAAGGTGATCGTGTCCGACCCCTTCGACTTGACCCCGTCGCCCTTGGTGTTCTCGACCGCGAAATCTTCCAGCACGACGCGGTCGGACGTGACGAGCAGCCCCTCGCCCGACCCGGTCTGGCCGGCGAAGGAGAGCACGGTCTGGCCGGCTCCCGCACCCTGAACCTTCACGTCGTCCACATCGAGCGACAGGCCTTCGGTCAGTTCGAACCGGCCGGGGCCGATTTTGACCGTGTCGCCTTTTTCGACGGAAATCAGCGCCTCGATCAGCCGCTCCGGCGCACCCTCGCCTGCTTCCACCAGAATGTCGGCGGCGTTGGCGGCTGGAATGAGCGCGAGCAGCGCGGCGAGCGCCAGGGCCGGCTGGGCAATGTACATGGCGAATGTCTCCCGGATTCTTTTGCCGGACGATGCGCCAGTGCATTTGATTTAGTCAATGACGTGTCGCGGCTCCTGCGGCCGATCGCCATTCAGGCCTTGGCTCGCGTCAGCCGCTCGATGGAATCGGCGATCATGTCGCAGAACTTGGCGTGATCGAGCTTCATCGCAACGGTGTGGCGGAAATCGGTCTGCTCGCTCGCCGTGCCGCCGAAATGGCGCATGCCGCCCATCTTCTCGAAATTGCAGACGGTCATGCCCTTCGTCCACCGGCCGGCCGTCTCGACGCGGATGTCGGCCTTCTCGGTGGTGATGATCGTGGGATCGATCAGGGCCGCGACGCAGCAGGCGTCATGGATGGCAGGGTAAGGTATCTGCAGCAGGCCGCCATGCGTCGTGTCGATGAACTCCCAGATGTCGAGGACGAACTGGCTGATCGAACCGCCGATGGCGCGCACCCGGTCCTGCAGGTCCGGAGTGGCAAGCGCCTGCGTCTGCGTCAGGTCGAGGCCGATCATCGTGACGTCCCAGTTGGCACGGAACACGACATCGGCGGCCTCGGCGTCAGCATAGATGTTGAACTCGGCGGCCGGGGTGATATTGCCGCGCGTATAGGCGCCGCCCATGCAGACGACGCCCTTGGCCCGCTCGATGATACGCGGGTCCTTGCGAATGGCGAGCGCGATGTTCGTATAGGGACCGACCGGCACCAGCGTCACCGTCCTGGGCTCATGCGCCATGACCGTGTCGATGATGAAGTCGATGGCGTGCCGGGGGTCGAGGTCGAACGACGCAGGCGGCAGCACGGGACCGTCGAGCCCGGTCTCGCCATGGATCTCGATGGCCAGGACCTGATCGGCGATCATCGGCCCAGGTGAGCCTTTCGCGACCGGCACCTTGATGCCATAGGCCGTGCAGGTGGCCAGTGCGTTGCGCGTGGTATTCTCGACATTGTGGTTGCCCGACACCGTGGTGATGCCGAGCAGGTCGATGGCCGGATTGGCGGCGGCAAGCAGGATGGCGATGGCGTCGTCGTGGCCGGGATCGCAGTCCAGAATGATCTTCTCCGCCACGCGAACCTCCCCACCGGCTGAAATCGCCGTGCATTCAGAACAGGGTCCGGGGCATCGTCAAGGCTTCGATTTCGGCCTCCCAAAGCGGCCTCGCCTTGACTCCGCGCGCCTCTTCCTATACCCGCGCACCATCTCCGGCGTGGGCTCGTCCCGCGCCGGTTGGTTTTTGAACCCCGCAGACTGACAAAAAGACGGCCCGATGGCGTTTGCGCGCCGCTGAGTGCCGACCGAACAGCGAAAGGCAAAAAAATGTTCGCAGTCATCAAAACGGGCGGCAAGCAGTATCGCGTCGCCGCCGACCAGACTTTGAAGATCGAGAAGATCGAGGGCAATGTCGGCGACATCGTCACGATCGGCAATGTGCTCGCGCACGGCAATGGCGACGACGTCACCATCGGCGCGCCCTTCGTCGACGGCGCGTCCGTCGCGGCGGAAGTGATCGCGCAGGGCCATGCCCCGACGGTCATCGCCTTCAAGAAGCGCCGCCGCCAGAATTCGCGCCGCCGCATCGGCCACCGCCAGCTTCTGACCACGGTCCGCATCTCGGAGATCCTGCTGGGCGGCGCCAAGCCGTCGAAGAAGGCTGCCGCGAAGGCCGAGACCAAGGCGGACGAGGCAAAGCCGGCCAAGGCCGAGAAGGCGCCGAAGGCAGCCAAGGCGGAAACCGAGGCCGAGGCCGCTCCGGCGGTCGCAGCCCCGCTGTTCACCGCGCCGAAGGGCAAGGCGGACGATCTGGTCGTCATCAAGGGCATCGGCCCGGTGGCCGCCCAGCAGCTCGCCGACCAGGGCATCACCACCTTCAAGCAGCTCGCCAAGCTGACCGAGGCCGACATCGAGAAGATCGACGCCAACATGCCCTTCTCGGCCGATCAGATTCGCGATTGGCAGGAGCAGGCGAAGGAACTGGCGAAGTAATCGCCGACCGGGTTTCAATTCGGCGCGAACGCGCCTATAGGGAATAAAAGCGCCGAACGGCGCACAGGAGTTTGAAATGGCACACAAGAAAGCTGGCGGTTCGTCGCGCAACGGTCGCGATTCCGAATCCAAGCGTCTGGGCGTGAAGAAGTTCGGCGGCGAGAAGGTTCTCGCCGGCAACATCCTCGTTCGTCAGCGCGGCACCAAGATGCATGCCGGCGCCAATGTCGGCATGGGCACGGACCACACCCTTTTCGCCACCGCTCAAGGCTCGGTCGCCTTTGCGAAAAAAGCCAACGGCCGAACCTACGTATCGGTGAATCCGATTCAGGACGCAGCGGAATAGCCGGTTCCGCACCACAACACCGGCGCCCATCTCGGGAACCGGTGTCTGGCAAAGCCAGGAAAAGGATCAGGGGAGATGGGTCGACCATCTCCCCTTTTGCTTTTGAGGTGCCGCCATGCACGTTCTGGTTACCAAGAGACTGACGCTGAGGCCCCCGGCACTGCCGGACGCCGACGATATCGCCGAAGGCCTGTCGAACTGGAACGTGGCGCATATGCTGGCCCGCGTTCCGTTCCCCTATTTTCCGGAAGACGCGGAGGAATGGCTGGCCGGTTCCGCGGCGCAGCCGGCCAATCTCGTCTACACGATCCATCGCGAAAGGCTGATCGGCGTCGTCTCGCTCGAAGGCGGCGGAACCGAACCGGAGCTCGGCTACTGGCTGGCCGAACACGCGCATGGCCACGGCTACATGACCGAAGCCGTCACCACCCTGCTCGACCATGCCTTCGCCACGCGGGTGATGACCGGCGTCACCTCCTCGGTCTTCGCGGACAATCCGGTCTCGCTCAGGCTGCAGGAAAAGCTCGGCTTCAAGGTCAACGGCGCCCGGCAGGTTTTCAGCCGCTCGCGAGACGCCATGGTCGATGCGCTCACCACGCGGCTGGACGCGGTCGACTGGGCGCGGGCGGGCCGGCGAAAACAGGGTGAACGCGTTGCGTCCGCCGCGTTGGCGGCGGCCTGATTTCTGAACGGGGAGCCAAAGGGGAGTAACCGGCGATGGTTGCGGAAGCGGAGTTCAGTGACGACGAGAGTTTGAGGATCGCCTGTCCGGTCCTCGTGACGGAGCGGCTGGTGATGCGACCGCCGCATGTCGACGATGTGCCGAATCTGGCGCGGCTCGCCAACAACCGGCGCGTCGCCGAGATGCTGGCGCGCATGCCTCATCCCTACGGCGAGGAAGAGGCACGGCACTTCATCGAAGCAGCGGCCGGCAGAGAGGCCGGATGCTCCTATGCGGTGACGGTCGCCGAGACCGGCGAATTCGTCGGCGGCGCTGGCCTCAACCCGACGCCGCGCGGTCTCGAGATCGGCTACTGGATCGGCGAACCCTATTGGGGCCGCGGCTATGCGACGGAGGCCGCGCAGGCGCTTGTCGACCTGGCGTTCCGCGCCACGGCGATCGATGCTCTGAACGTCTCCTGCCGGGTCACCAACGGGGCGTCGCGGCGCGTCATCCACAAGTGCGGCTTCCAGTATTCCGGCCAGGGAATGATGAACTCGCTCGCCGCTGGCCAGGTCACGGTCGAGCGCTACCGGCTCGACCGCAAGACCTGGATCGGGTTGCGCTCCTGGTCGGCGTCGCGCGGCTGATCTTGCCTTGATCTAGCTGCCGCGCCATGGCGTCAGGCGCGGCAGCCAGCCGGGAACATTGCGGCGGTAGATTTCATAGGTTTCGCCAAAATCCCGCGCCAGCGTCGGCTCCTCATAGAACCGGACGAAGGCGGTCACCATCGCCGCGATGACGAGGCCATAGATGAACACCGGCCAGGACACGAAGATCAGCGCCTGGCCCGCGATGATCGACAATACGGACAGATACATCGGGTTGCGCACATGGCGGTATGCCCCGGTCACCACCAGCCTTTCGGTCGGCGCGACCGGCGCCGGGGTGCCCAGACCGTCGAGCGCGAACCGGGCAAAGGAATGAAAGAGGAAGACGAGGCCGCCCGCCACCAACAGGCCGCCTGCGAGCAGCGCGGGCGTAGATGCCAACGGACGGGTGTAACCGCCGAGAATGAGCCAGGGCATGACCCCGGCGACGACACTCGGCACCACGAGGAAGAAGAGCGCGCTTCCGGCGATCGCGGCAGGCCGTTTCATTGACGCCTCCCAGTCGCCCTCATCCGGGCCGGATGCATCGAGGGCACTCGCACTTTGCAAGCTCGTGCGCTACAGCAACCCTAACACAAAGACATAGCAGCATGAAATTCCTCGATCAGGCCAAGGTCTACATCAAGTCCGGCGACGGCGGCGCCGGCGCGGTGTCGTTTCGGCGAGAAAAATTCATCGAGTTCGGCGGGCCGGACGGAGGCGACGGCGGCCGCGGCGGCGACGTGTGGATCGAGGCGGTGAACGGCCTGAACACGCTGATCGACTACCGCTACCAGCAGCATTTCCGCGCCAAGACCGGCATGCACGGCATGGGCCGCGACCGCGCCGGCGGCAAGGGCTCCGACGTCGTCATGAAGGTGCCGCCGGGCACGCAGGTCTTCGAGGAGGACAACGAGACGCTGATCTGCGATCTGACCGAGGCCGGCCAGCGCTTCCGGTTGGCGGCCGGCGGCAATGGCGGCTTCGGCAACGCCCATTTCAAGACCTCGACCAACCAGGCGCCGCGCCGCGCCAATCCGGGCTTGCCGGGCCAGGAGATGACCATCTGGCTGCGGCTGAAGCTGATCGCAGACGCCGGCATCGTCGGCCTGCCGAACGCGGGCAAGTCGACCTTCCTCGCCTCAGTGACTGCGGCGAAGCCGAAGATCGCCGACTATCCATTCACGACGCTGCATCCCGGCCTCGGCGTGGCGCGCATCGACGGGCGCGAATTCGTCATCGCCGATATTCCGGGCCTGATCGAAGGCGCGCATGAGGGCGTCGGCATCGGCGACCGCTTCCTCGGCCATGTCGAGCGCACGCGCGTCCTGCTGCATCTGGTCTCGGCGCAGGAGGAGAACCCCGGCAAGGCCTACAAAGTCGTGCGCGGCGAACTCGAAGCCTACGGCGAAGGCCTTGGCGACAAGCCGGAAGTCGTGGCGCTCTCGCAGGTCGACATTCTCGACGCCGACGCGCGGAAGAAGAAAGCGGCGAGCCTGAAACGGGCCGCGGGCGTGACGCCGATCCTGCTGTCAGCGGCCACGCGCGAAGGCGTCGAGGAGGTGCTGCGTGCGCTGATCTCTCATGTGGAGGATGCGCGAGCCGCCGACGAACCGGAAAAGCCCGACGAGCGGTGGCAGTCTTGATGCTTTTCTCGATTTTACCCCCACCCCGTACCCCTCCCCTCAAGGGGGAGGGGGGCGTCACCGTCTCAGAATCCCCCTCCCCCTTGAGGGGAGGGGTACGGGGTGGGGGTGACCTCTCTCGTGCAATTGTACGAGGGCGCTATCACACATGACCCGTCCTCTCGCGTCCTACCGCCGCATCACGGTGAAGATCGGCTCGGCGCTGCTGGTTGACCGCTCCACCGGCCTGAAGAAGGAATGGCTGTCGTCGCTGGTCGCCGACGTGGCGGCGCTGTGGGCGCAGGGGTCGGAAGTGCTGGTCGTCTCGTCCGGCGCGATCGCGCTGGGGCGCACCATACTCGGGCTCGGCAAGCGCGTGCTGAAGCTGGAGGAAAGCCAGGCGGCGGCGGCCGTCGGCCAGATCGCGCTTGCCGGCGCATGGTCGGACGAACTTGCCCGGCATGGCCTCAAGTCCGGCCAGGTGCTGGTGACGCTGGGCGACACAGAGGAGCGCCGGCGTTATCTGAATGTGCGCGCCACGATCGACACGCTGCTGAAATTCCGCGCCGTGCCGGTGATCAACGAGAACGACACGGTCGCGACCAGCGAGATCCGCTACGGCGACAATGACAGGCTCGCAGCGCGCGTCGCTACCATGATGGGCGGCGACCTGCTTGTGCTCCTCTCCGACATCGATGGCCTGTACGACGGCCCGCCGGCCTTCAAGCCGGATGCGAAATTCATACCGCTGGTCGAGCGCATCACGCCCGAGATCGAGGGGATGGCCGGCGCGGCGGCATCCGAATTCTCGCGCGGCGGCATGCGCACCAAGCTCGACGCCGGCAAGATCGCGACCGGAGCAGGCACGGCCATGATCATCACTGCCGGCGACCGGCTGAACCCGCTGGCCGCCATCGACCGCGGCGAGCGCCACACCTTCTTCGCGCCGGCGCAGAACCCGGTGCGCGGCTACAAGACCTGGATCGCCGGTCAGCTCGAACCGGCGGGCCGCCTGACGGTGGATGCCGGCGCTGTCACCGCGCTGCGCGCAGGAAAATCGCTGCTGCCGGCGGGCGTAAAACTCGTCTCCGGCGATTTCTCGCGCGGCGATACGGTGGCCATTCTCGACGCCAGCGGACGCGAGGTCGCGCGAGGTCTGGTGGCTTATGATTCCGCCGATGCGTTGCGCATCGCCGGTCTGAAAAGCGCCGAGATCGCCGGCGCGCTGGGCTACGAGCCGCGCTCGGCGATGGTGCACCGCGACGACCTCGCAATGTCACGCGCCGGCGCGGTCGACGACGGCGCTCTGTGACCGCATTGATCGACACGTAAGCATAAGTCAATTTGCAGACGCGGCCTCTCGGCTATAGATGAGGCCAAACGGACCAGAACGATGCTGACCAAGAGCGAACAGCGAGACGACATTGTTGCCATCATGGCCGGCATCGGGCGCAAGGCCCGCGCCGCCGCGCGGCCGCTCGCCAATGCGCCGACCGCGCTGAAGAACAAGGCGCTCGCCGCCATGGCCGATGCGATTGTCCGCGACGAGGCGGCAATCCTCGAAGCCAATGCGATCGACCTCGCCAATGGCGAGGAGGCCGGCCTGACGCCCGCGATGATGGATCGGCTGAAACTCGACGCCGGCCGCATCAAGGCCATCGTCGCCGGCATCCGCGAGATCGCCGGACTGCAGGACCCCGTCGGCGACGTGATCGCTGAATGGGACCGGCCGAACGGCCTGAAGATCGAGCGGGTGCGCACGCCGCTCGGCGTCATTGGCGTTATCTACGAGAGCCGGCCGAACGTGACGGCGGATGCCGGCGCGCTCTGCTTCAAGGCCGGCAATCCTGTCATCCTGCGCGCCGGTTCGGATTCGGCCAATTCCTCCGCCGCGATCCATGCCTGCATGGTCGAGGGGCTGAAATCAGTCGGCTTGCCCGAGGCGTCGATCCAGCTCGTGCCGGTCACCGACCGCGCCGCCGTCGGCGAGATGCTGAAAGGCCTCGACGGCAATCTGGACGTGATCGTGCCGCGCGGGGGAAAAAGCCTCGTCGCGCGCGTGCAGTCGGAGGCGCGTGTGCCCGTCTTCGCGCATCTGGAAGGCATCTGCCATCTCTACATCGACCGCTCGGCGGATCTCGACATGGCGGTGAAGATCGCCGTCAACGCCAAGATGCGCCGCACCGGCATCTGCGGCGCGGCGGAGACGCTGCTGGTCGACCGGGCGGTGGCGAAGACGCATCTCGCCCCGATCCTCGACGCGCTGGCCAAGGCCGGCTGCGCCATCCGCGCCAGCGAGGAGGCGCGTGCGCTCTGGCCCGCCGCCGAACAGGCGACGGACGCCGACTGGACGACCGAATATCTCGACGCGATCATTTCGGTGGCGCTGGTCGACGGCGTCGGCGGGGCAATCGACCATATCGAGACCTATTCGTCCCACCATACCGAGGCGATCGTCGCGGACGATCCGGCGGCTGTCGAACGCTTCTTCGCCGAGATCGATTCCGCCATCCTGCTGCACAACGCCTCGACCCAGTTCGCCGACGGCGGCGAGTTCGGCATGGGCGCTGAGATCGGCATCGCCACCGGCAAGATGCATGCGCGCGGACCGGTGGGCGTTGAACAGCTCACCTCGTTCAAATACCGCGTGCGCGGAACCGGGCAGGTTCGGGCGTAAGCTTGAACATCGGTGCGATTGTGTTAGCTTGTGCACATGAGCACACAATCTGAAACCGTCACTGTTCGGCTCGATCCAGAGACCAAGTCGAGGCTTGAATACCTCGCTACGGAAACGCGCCGCACCAAATCCTTTCTCGCAGGCGAGGCGATTGCCGACTATGTCGAGCGCGAGCTGGCGATCGTCGAGGGAATCAAGCGCGGCATGGCGGACATCGAGGCCGGCCGCACGATTCCTCATGAAGAAGTCAAGCGTCGCGTCATGGCCAGCATAAAGCGCGCTGCCGCGAGCAGGAACGAATGACGCGTCGGATCGATTGGTCTGACGAAGCCGGTCGCGACTTCCAAGAGGCGATGGACTATATTGCCGTTGACAGCGAAACAGCAGCAGAGTTGGTCGCCAGTCGTATTCTGACGGCAATTGATGCGTTAGGCGAATTCCCGACCGGCCACCCCGGCCGTGTCAAGGGCACTTACGAGAAGCTCGTACAGAAGACGCAATACATCGTCGCCTATACGATGTCGGATCGGTCGATATTCGTCGTTCGTATCATCCATGGCGCGCGCGATTGGCCGGCAGGCGAATGGCCTGCGGAATGAAGTCCACTGACATCCCCGCCCGCTACCTCCGCATGCCGCATGTCGAGCGCGGCATGCAGGTTGGGCTTTTCGGCGGCTCGTTCAATCCGCCCCATGCCGGCCATGTGCTCGTCTGCGAGATCGCCATGCGCAAGCTGGAGCTCGACCAGCTCTGGTGGATCGTCACGCCCGGCAATCCGCTTAAGAGCGCGCGCGAACTGAAACCGCTGGCCGAGCGCATCGCGCTGTCGGAGGCGATAACGCCCGACCCGCGCATCAAGGTCACCGCCTTCGAGGCGGCGCACCGGCTGCGCTACACCGCCGACACGCTGGCGCTGGTGAAGCGGCGCAATCCCGGCGTCGATTTCGTCTGGGTGATGGGGGCGGACAGTTTGCGCGACTTCCATCGCTGGCAGCGCTGGCGCGAGATCGCGACCACCTTCCCCATCGCCGTCATCGACCGTCCGGGCGCGACCCTCTCCTTCCTTTCGTCGGCGATGGCGAAATCCTTCGACTACGCCCGCCATGACGAAAGCGACGCGCCCGCGCTCGCGCGGATGAAGGCTCCTGCCTGGACCTTCATCCACGGCCCGCGCTCCACCCTGTCGTCCTCCGCCATCCGGGCCGGGCTGGTCCGCGCCTGATCGGCCGCAGCGGTCCAGCGCGGCGAAAATCCTATGCCACCGCGCGATGTCGTTTTTGACGCTCCGCCGGTCGAGTGCCCGGATGACACTGCGGACATGACAACGTCCGGCGACGAAACTGTTTCGGAACGCACGCCGATCCTCGGCGTAGCGGGCGTGATCGCCGCCATGGCCATCCTCGCCGTCGGCAACGGGCTGATGTTCGCCTATGTGCCGGTCAGGCTTGGGGCCGAGGGCTTTTCGCCGACCTGGGCAGGATCGATCCTGACCGGCCTGTCGGCCGGTGGCCTTGCGGGATGCCTGCTGACCGCATGGCTCGTGCGCCGCGTCGGCCATGCGCGATCCTACATGGTTTTCTCGACGCTCATCCTGCTGTCGCATGTCATGGTGGCCGCGGCGGTCGATCCCGTGCTCTGGATCTTCGCGCGCGCGCTCTACGGCTTCGCCATCTGCGCGCAGTTCATCGTCTCGCAGAGCTGGCTGAACGACGCCGTGACGAACGACATACGCGGCCGCGTGATGTCGGCCTTCTACGTCGCCTACATCGTCTTCCTCGGCGTGGGCTACTACCTGCTCGCGCTCGCCGACATTCGCGACGGTTCCATCCCGCTGCTCTGCATCCTGTTCGCCTCGCTGTCGATCCTGCCCGTCGGGCTGACGCGGCTTCGCCAGCCGCCGCCGCCCGCCGGCGCGGCGGTCGCGATCCGCCAGGCCTGGCGCATCTCGCCCGTGGCGGTGGCGGCCATGCTGGCGGTCGGCGGCCTGTCGATGATGATCGGCGGCTTCGCCCCGATCCATGCCACGGCGATCGGCTACGACCAGCAGTCGGTGGCGACGCTGATGTTCGCCATGACCATCGGCACGCTGGTGTTCCAGATCCCGTTCGGCTGGATCTCCGACCGCACCGACCGGCGCTACGTCCTGTTCGCCGCGTCGGCGCTGGTCGCGGCGGGCGGCTGCCTCGCCTATGGTTTCGACGGGGCGGCGCTGCCGCTGATCATCGCGATCTATCTCGTCTGGAGCGGGTCGAGCGATTCGATCTATTCGCTCGGCTCCGCCCATGCCAGCGACCGGGCGTCGAAGGAGGAACAGGTGACCTTGTCCGGCACGCTTCTGTTTGTCTGGTCGATCGCCGGCTTTATCGGCACCGGCACCGGCACGGCAATGACCGCCCTCTATGGCACCGAATCCTTCATGCTGGTGTCGATCGTCATCGCTGTCGCCTTCTGCCTGTTCGTCGCCTGGCGTGTCGCACGCACGCGCCCCGTTCCGGCCGAGGAGGCGGGCGTCTTCGTGCCGATCACGGCGCAGGCGCCGCTGCCGGTCGAGCAGCCCGAAACGGATCGTGAACCGCCCCTGTCTTGAAACTGTCGCGGGACTCTGCCTATCTTCAGGGTGGTTCGCGCGGGACGAACCCCTCCCTGAAGTCCCGCAATGGAAAGGTAAGACACTGAGAACCGAACTGCGGAAGAAGGCCGACATCGTGCCTTCGCCGGTCGAGAGCAGCGAGATCATCGCGAACTCGGCCTTGAATCAGGTCATCGCCAGTCTCGAAGACTCGAAGGCCGAAAACATCGTCTCCATCGACATTACCGGCAAGTCCAGCCTCGGCGACCACATGGTGATCGCGTCGGGCCGGTCGAACCGTCATGTCGCGGCCGTCGCCGATCACCTGCTGAGCGCCCTGAAGGACGCCGGCTTCGGCAACGCCAAGGTGGAAGGGCTCTCCAACGCCGACTGGGTGCTGATCGACGCGGGCGACATCATCGTCCATGTCTTCCGCCCCGAGGTGCGCGAGTTCTACAACCTCGAGAAGATGTGGCAGACCCCCGATCTGGAGGACGGCACGGTTCACTGAACCGCGCCGAACGAAAGTCGTGGCTAGATCGATCTTCGCCAAGTGGCTTGAGGCCACGACCTAGATGCGCGTCGGGATTTTCGCTGTCGGGCGCATGAAGGCCGGGCCCGAACGGGAGCTTGTCGCGCGCTATCTCGACCGTTTTTCGAAGGCCGGTCCGCCGCTCGGCCTCGAGTTCTCAGCCGTCACCGAAATCGCCGAAAGCCGCGCCGCCTCCGCCGCCCAGCGCAAGCAGGAGGAAGGCCGCGCCCTGCTCACCGCTGCCCAGGGGGCGACGCTGGTCCTGCTGGACGAGACCGGGAAGAATTTGTCTTCCGAGGATTTTGCCGGGCGGATTGCAGCCATCCGTGACGGCGGCGCGAAGTCTGCGTTGCTCGCGATCGGCGGAGCGGACGGCCACGACCCGGAATTGCGGTCCCAGGCGGCGCTTGTGCTGTCCTTCGGTGCTGCCACATGGCCGCATCAGATGGTCCGCATCATGCTGGCGGAACAGTTGTATCGGGCCTCGACAATATTGGCCGGGCATCCGTATCATCGGGCGTAAAACAACGGCACCTCGTTTTGCCGGGCTTAAGAACCCCCACCCTTACCCTCCCCACAGGGGGAGGGAGGCGTCAACGTCGCAAAATCCCCTCCCCCTTGTGGGGAGGGTAAGGGTGGGGGATGCTTAGCTGGACAGTTTCCTGAATCGCGCTGCGAAGAATCCGTCGAGGCCCGATATCGCCGGCTCTCCCAGATTCATGTCCGCCGGCGTGGTACGCAGGAAACCGTCAGGCGTGATGAATCCGGAAATTCCCAGCGCGTCATCCGGACGGATTGGGTCGACCTTGACGTCGGGCGTCTCGGCCAGGAAGCGCGCCACCAGTCGCTCGCCCTCCTCCGGGTCGAGCGAGCAGTTGGAGAAGACCAGCCGGCCGCCCGGTTTCACCAGCCGCCATGCCGCGTCGAGCAGCCGCCGCTGCACCTCGGCCAGCTTGGCGATATCGGCTTCCGTCTTTGTCCACACCACGTCGGGATGCCGCCGCACGGTGCCGGTCGACGAGCACGGCGCGTCGAGCAGAATGGCGTCGAACTGCTCCGACGGCTCGTAGGTTGTCAGGTCAGCCTGTACCAGCTCTGCCTTGAGTCCCAGACGCGTCAGATTCGTCGCCAGCCGTTTCATCCGGTTGGGCGACGTCTCGACGGCCGTCACCTGCGCGCCGGCCTGAGCCAATTGAGCCGTCTTGCCGCCCGGCGCGGCGCAAAGATCGGCCACGCGTTTACCATCGATGTCGCCCATGAGCCGCGCCGGCAGCGCCGCCGCCGCGTCCTGCACCCACCACGCGCCGTCGTCATAACCCGGCAGCCCGCTGACAGGTCCGGACAGTGTCCCGACCCTGACCGATCCGGTCGGCGTCACGATGCCGCCCAGTCTCTCGGCCCAGCCGGCCGCGTCCGTCTTCACGGTGAAATCGACGGGCGCCTCGACACGGTGCGCACCCAAAATCGCGTCCGCCCTCGCCCCGCCGTAAGCCGCCGTCAACCGTTTCACGAACCAGTCCGGCGCGTCGCGAGTCGACGCCAATGCCACCGTCAGCAGCGTTTCCTTCTCGCGCCCGACGCCGCGCAGCACCGCGTTCACAAGTCCGGCGAAACGCGCGGTGCGCGGATCGGCCTTCGCCTGCTCGACCGCGATGTCGACGGCGGCGCTGTCGGGCACGTCGAGAAAAAGAACCTGCGCCAGCCCGACATGCAGGATGTGCGACAGCGCATGTGCATTGGCCGGCAATGGCCGGTCGAGCTTGCCGGCCAGCAGCGTCTCGATCGTGCGGCGGTGGCGCAGGGCGGAGTTCAGGATGGCGCGCACCAGGCCGCGATCCCGTTCGTCCAGCGCACGATACTGCGGGTGGCCATGCGCCGCGTCGGTCATGCCGTCGAGCGGGGTGCGCGCATCGATCACCGCCGCGAGCAGTTTCGCCGCCGCCTGCCGCGCGGCAAGACCGGGAACAGTCGGCTTGGCTTCCTGTGCGGGCGCGCCGCCGCGCGGCGCGCGGCGCGTCACGACCAGGGGCCCTTGCGCGGAGCAGGGCCGGTCGGATTGCGTCCCCAGACGCCGCCCGACGAGGGTTTCGGCGCTTCGGGCGCTTGCGGCTCGCGGCTGCCCCATGGCCCGCCCGGTGACCGCTCCGGCTGGACGGGAGCCTCACGTGCCTCGGGCGCGGACGGACGGCGGGCGGCGTCCTCGGCGCGGTTCTGCGCCTCGAACTCCGGCGCCATGGCCTGCAGTGCCGCGACGCGATTCTCGGTGGCCGGATGGGTGGAGAACAGGCCGTCCATGCGCGCGCCCGACAGCGGATTGATGATGAACATGTGCGCCATGGCAGGGTCGCGCTCGGCCGCCGGATACTCGATCCGCTTCGCCGACGCAGCAATCTTCTGCAAGGCCGAGGCGAGCCAGAGCGGGTGACCGGAGATTTCCGCGCCACGGCGGTCGGCGGAATATTCACGTGTGCGGCTGATCGCCATCTGCACCAGCATCGCCGCGAACGGCGCGACGATGATGGCGACGAGCGTGCCGATGATGCCGATGCCGCCATTGTTGTTGCGGTTGCCGCCGAAGAACATGGCGAAATTGCCGAGCATGGAGATCGCGCCGGCCAGCGTCGCGGTGATCGTCATGGTCAGCGTGTCGCGGTTCTGGATATGCGCCAGTTCATGCGCCATCACGCCGGCCACCTCCTCGTAGGAGAGGCGCTCCAGCAGGCCGGTCGTCGCGGCCACCGCCGCGTTCTGCGGATTGCGGCCCGTGGCGAAGGCGTTCGGCTGGTCGGAATTGATGAGATAGACCTTCGGCATCGGCAGGCCGGCATTGTGCGACAGGCCGCGCACGATCTCGAACAGCTCCGGCGCGCCGCGCTCGTCGATCTCCACCGCATTGTTCATGCGGAGCACCATCTTGTCCGAGTTCCAGTAGCTGAACAGGTTCATGCCGGCGGCGATCAGGAAGGCGATCATCATGCCGCCCGAGCCGCCGATCGTATAGCCGACCGCCATGAACAGCGCCGTCATCACGGCCAGCAGCGCGGCGGTGCGCATCATGTTCATTCAATTCTCCTCGTTCGGCGGGGACGGTTTCGATTTGCCCGCGCGCATTATATGATGGGCAGACGCGCCACGCACTTCAATATGCGGAACCCGACAATGAGCGACAGCGACGATCAGGACCACAAGCGCTCCCTGCCGCCGGCCGCCGAGCGCGCGCTGGCGGAAGCCGAGGCGCGGCGCAAGGCGGCCCGCCGCAAACCTGCCCCGCCGAAGGAGATCGGCGGCCGCGGCGGACTCGACCCCGCCCGCTATGGCGACTGGGAAGTGAAGGGCATCGCCAGCGATTTCTGAGTTCGGCGCGGCCGGAACTTTGCCGGCGAGGAGGCGTTAATCAGGCGATCCTCTGACAAAAGGTGCGCCCATGCTGATCCGCCTTGGCTACGAGATTGCCTTGGAGTTTCCTCAAGATACGCCCGTGGTGACGGCGCTCGAAATCCATTCCGACCGCAGGCACGATCTGCGCTGGGAGATGGGTTTCACGCCCTCGCCGCAGATACCCACCCAGACCTATGCCGATGCCTACGGCAATCGCTGCCGGCGTTTCGTCGCGCCGGCGGGAAAGCTGATGCTGCGCTACGACGCTGTCGTCCACGATTCCGGCCTGCCCGATCCCGTCGTGCCCGACGCGGCGGAAATCCCGGTGGCCGACCTGCCGTCGAACGCGATCGGCTACATGCTCGGCAGCCGCTATTGCGAGACCGACCATCTGTCACAACTCGCCTGGGACCTTTTCGGCAAGGTCGAGCCGGGCTGGGCGCGGGTGCAGGCGATCTGCGACTATGTCCATGACCGGCTGTCCTTCGGTTATGGTTATGCGCGCCCGACGCGCACGGCGGCGCAGGCCCATGAGGAACGCGTCGGCGTCTGCCGGGACTTCGCGCATCTCGCGATCACCTTCTGCCGCGCGATGAACATCCCGGCGCGCTACGTGAACGGCTATCTCGGCGACATCAACGTGCCGGCCGATCCCGCACCGATGGATTTTTCAGCCTGGTTCGAGGCCTATATCGGCGGCAAGTGGTACGCCTTCGACGCCCGCCACAACAAGCCCCGCACCGGCCGCGTGGTCATCGCGCGCGGGCGCGACGCCACCGACGTGCCGATGATCCATACGTTCGGCCCGCACACGCTGGCGAAGTTCGAGGTGTGGACCTACGAACAGACGCAGCGCGGCGTCGGCGAGAGCGAGCCGGCCGCGCCCACCCCGCCGATCTCGGCCGTCGCCGAAGCCTTCTCGCACGAGGTCGCGGCCTAGGTTCAGGACCTGTCCCGCAGCGGAACAGCCCGCGCGCGGAGCGGCAATATTGGCCGCTCCGCTTAACCATTCATTCACCTCGATCCCGCCGAAACCGCTGTCAAATCAACGGATGCGGTTTCCCGCCATAGCAGGCGGCACGCGCCCTGCAACGCACCTCTCCATCAGCGGCATGTGTCGCAAAGGGAGACAGGGCGATGCGGATTGCACTTCGGACCATCCTGCGGCGGGCTTGCAAGGACGAAAGCGGAAACTTCGCTCTGATGTTCGGCGCGGCGTCCTCGGTGCTCGTCATGGCCATCGGCATGGCGGTCAACTACGCCCAGCTCGCCATGACCCGGTCCAACCTGCTCAACGCGCTCGATGCCGCCGTCACGTCGACCGCGCGCGACATCACCACCGGCGTCATCAAGGAGACGGACGCGCGCAAGATGGTGCTCGCCTTCCTCGGCGCCAACGCAGAGACGGGCTTCGCCGATCCAGGCACGTTGAGCCTCGACGCACTGAACCTCGACAAGACGACCAACCGCCTGTCGGCTCGCGCGAGCGTCGACGTGCCGGTGGCCTTCCCCGTCTTCACCGCGGCGGCGACGCAGCGCATCACGGTCGACTCGGCCGCGCTCTATTCCGACCGGAAGATCGAGGTGGCGATGATGCTCGACGTGACCGGCTCCATGGCCGGCCAGAAGATCAAGGACCTGAAGAAGGCCGCCGCCAACGCGGTGAAGACCTTCATCGGATCGCAGGACCCGTCCGCGCCGCGCGTGCGCATCGCGATCGTGCCCTATGCGGATGCGGTCAACACCGGCGACCTGGTGCGCTATGTCCACAACGAGACCGCCTTCACGACGGCGGCGGCTCCGCCCTTCGACCCGCTGCTCTACGTCTCGGAAGAGAACGGCGGCGACGACATGATCGCCGCCAATGGCAGCACGCGGAAAGACCGCTGCGCGACGGAGCGCAAGGGCGCGCTGAAATTCTCGGACGCCTCCCCGCTCACAGGCATGGTCAGCCGCGACGTGCGCCTCGGCTTCTGCCCGGATGCCGAGCTGCAGCCGCTGACCGCCGACAAGGCGAGCCTGCTGGCGACCATCGGCTCGTTCAAGGCGAACGGCTTCACCGCCGGCGGCATCGGCGTGCAATGGACCCGCTACATGCTGTCGCCCGACTGGGCAGACGTGCTGCCTGCGGGCTCCGCCCCGACCGCCTACAAGGCGAAGAAGACCGCGAAATTCGCGATCCTGATGACGGATGGCGAGTTCAACACCGCCTTCGCCGACGTCGCCCGCAACGGCGACGTGCATAACCAGTCCAACCGCTCACGCAACGCGGCCGAGGAACATTGCCGGCAGATGAAGGCCGACGGCATCGAGGTCTTCACCATCGGCTTCATGCTGAAGGAAACGGCGGCCAAGCAGGTCATGCGTGCTTGCGCCTCGGGCGACACCGCCGCGATCGCGCATTACTACGAGGTAGCCACCGGTGAGGCGCTCGACGCAGCGTTCCAGTCAATCGCAGCCAATATCGAGCGGCTGGCCATCGTCAAATAAAACGTACCGGAGATACAGAAAGGCCGCCCGCGTCACTTGACGGGGCGGCCTTCGTGTTGGTCCGTGGTCGCGGCCTCTAGGCCCTCAGGGCTGGTGACGGCAAACCGTCAGCCGCGCATCATGCATTCGTCAGGAAGGCTGCTTCCGGCAAAGGCAATCCGCAGAGGCCACGCTCAGGAAAACACTCGACATCGGATCACCTCCTTTTCGTTCGTTGAACACGAGCGCAAATGTGGAGGCTCTGAGCCGATAACGCAAGCCCCCGCCTTAAGCGGCAAGGTGACGGAACGTCGCCACGACCTCTTCGTAGAGCTTGCGCTTGAACGGTACGATGAGCGCCGGCAACTCTTCCATCGGCTTCCAGGCCCAGTCATCGAACTCGGCCGTATGTCCGCCGGGCGGCGGATTGATCGCGATCTCGCTCTCATCGCCCTCGAAGCGGAAGGCGAACCATTTCTGCGTCTGGCCGCGGAATTTGCCCTTGAGCGCGATGCCCAGCACCGCGTCGGGCAGATCGTAATTGATCCAGTTCGGCGCTTCGGCGAGCAGCGAGACCGAGCGCATGCCGGTCTCCTCGTAAAGCTCGCGCCTGGCCGCCGGCAGCGGGTCCTCGCCCTTGTCGATGCCGCCCTGCGGCATCTGCCAGAGCTTCGTCGCGCCGTCCGCCAGTTCGCTGTCGGTCTCCCAGATGCGCCGGCCGGCCCAGACCTTGCCCTTGCCGTTCAGCACCATAATGCCGACGCAGGGGCGGTAAGGCATGGATTCGCGGTCGATCGTCTTCTTGGCCATGTTCAGAACTCTAGCGGCTTGCTTCCGGGTCGCTGGCGAGCGCCGACACCGGCACGATCTCGATACCGCGTTTCTTGGCTTCCGCAACCCATGTCGACACCGCGTCGACCGTCTCGTCGAAGGCGGAACCGGTGCCGATGGCAAACCCCTTGGCGCGCGCCGCCGCCTCGAGCTGGTCGAGCTTCTTCAGGATCGCCCCGCGCTCGCGAGTGCCGTCGATGACGCCCTCGCCGGCTGCGAACGGCACCGCATTGCCGAGCGCCAGTTCAGCCGCGACGCTGCGTGCGCTCGACCCGTCATCGACGAACATCAGGCCGCGTTTTCCCAGTTCCTTCATCAGAGGCTCCATCGCCGAACGCTCGGTGATGAAGCGCCCGCCCATATAGTTCATGATGCCGGTGTAGTTGGTGGTGCGCGACAGCGCCCAGTGCAGGCTCTCGATGTTCTCGGCCGGATCGCCGTCAACCGTCAGCGTGTTGCGGCCCGGATCGACGGCCGGGTAGTCGAACGGCTCCAGCGGCACCTGCATGACGATCTCGTGGCCGCTCTGGCGGGCGGCCTGCATCCAGCGCGACAGGCTGTTGCCCTGCGAGGCGAAGGCGAAGGTCACCTCTCCCGGCAGCTTCCTGATCGCGGCCTGGGTTCCGGTTTGCGAGACGCCGAGCCCGCCGATGATGATCGCGACCTTCGCGCCACGCGTGCCGGACCAGGCGCCCGCATAGGCCTCGAACGGCCGGCGTCCGTCTGCGCCGCGGATCGGCAGCGGACCGCTCGGGCTCTCCTCAAGCAGCGCCTTGTCGGGCAGATGCGCCGTGCGCGGATTCTTCGACAGGGTGGACGGATCGCGGATGACGATCGGGCCATTGGTCGGCGCAGGCGTCGGATTGACCTTGATGATCGCCGGCCCGTCCTTTGGCTGCGTCGGCGCGGCGGGCTGCGGGGCAACCGGAACCGGAGCGGGAGCCACCGCGACCTCGGGGATTACCTCGTGGACGGGGACCCGCAGGCCGTCGTCGCGCGTCGCGGTGTAGACGGAGCCGCCGACCAGCAACACCGCCACGGCGACGCCCGCGATCTGCGACGCACCGAGCAAAAAACGCGGCCCGCTCTTCGCGGTCCTCATGCCTTGGCCCAGCGGCTGCTCGATATTCTGGCTCAGGGGACGCTCCAGCGAATCTCGAAGATGCCGAGTTACGCCGGCCTTACGTCAAAAGTATACGGCCGGCTCGAAAGCCGGCCGAGAAAGCTTACTGGTTCAGAAGAACCGCCTTGGTCGGATCGGCCGGATAGGCCGGGTCGGTCTTCTCGCCGCGCATCAGCGACAGCGCGAACTTCAACTGTTCGTCGTCCTTCGGATCCGGCGGCACATAGGCGGCCGAGCCCGATCCTTCGTCGCTCTCCTGATTGCCCTTGATGTGGCCCTTCAGGTCCGACTCGCCGCGAGTCAGGTCACGGCCCTTCATGTCCTCGGGCAGCGGCTGCTCGACCTTGATATCAGGCGTGATGCCCTTGCCCTGGATCGAGGAGCCCGACGGCGTGTAGTAGAGCGCGGTCGTGAGCTTCAGCGCGCCGTTCTCCGGCAGCGGGATGACGCTCTGCACCGAGCCCTTGCCGAAGGACTGCGTGCCGACGACGGTGGCGCGGCGGTGGTCCTGCAGCGCGCCGGCGACGATTTCCGAGGCCGAGGCCGAGCCGCCATTGACCAGCACGATCATCGGCTTGCCGTCGATCAGGTCGCCGGGACGGCTGTCGTAGCGCTCCGTCTTTTCCGGATCGCGGCCGCGCGTCGAGACGATCTCGCCCTTGTCGAGGAAACCGTCCGAGACGCTGACCGCCTGGTCGAGCAGGCCGCCCGGATTGAGGCGCAGGTCGAGGATATAGCCCTTCACGTCCGGCTTCTGCTTCTTGATCGTATCGATCGCCGCCTGCAGGTCGCCATAGGTCTTCTCGGTGAACGAGTTGATCTTGACGTAGCCGACATCGTTCTCGACGCGGTAGCGAACGGCGCGGACCTTGATCGTCTCGCGGATGATGGTCAGCTTGATCGGCTCCTTGGCGCCTTCGCGCAGGATGGTCAGGTTGATCGGCGTCGACACCTGGCCGCGCATCTTCTCAACCGCTTCCTCGAGCGTCAGGCCGCGCACTTCCTGTCCGTCGATCTCGGCGATCAGGTCGCCAGACAGCACGCCGGCCTTGGCGGCGGGCGTGTCCTCGATCGGCGAGATGACCTTCACGAGCTCGTTCTCCATCGTGACCTCGATGCCGAGGCCGCCGAACTCGCCCTTGGTCTGGACGCGCATGTCCTTGGCGGCGTCCGGATTGAGATAGGAGGAATGCGGGTCGAGCGCGGAAAGCATGCCGTTGATGGCGTTCTCCACCAGCTTGGCGTCGTCCGGCGGCGTCACATACTGCGCGCGCACCCGTTCGAAGATGTCGCCGAAGATGGCGAGCTGCCGGTAGGTGCCGGAGTCCGCGGCATTGGCGCTCGATCCCGGCGCGCCATAGACCAGGCTCATGGCCGAGGCGCCCATCAACGCGCCTGCGAACAGAAGCGACAATTTACGAATCATGGCCTGCCCTTCCGGATTGCCGTTCCTGCCACCATGGGGCGGGATCGACGGGTTTTTGATCCTTGCGGAACTCAATATAGAGCTCCGGCTCGGTATTTTCACTGCCATTGCTCTCGGCGCTGGCAACCTTTGTCATGCCCATCGAGCCGACCGGTTCGCCGGCGAGAACCGGCTGCCCCTGCGACACGCTGATCTTGCCGAGTCCTGCCAGAACAACATGATAACCGTCGCCAGCATCCAGGATCAAGAGTTGGCCATATGACCTGAACGGCCCCGCATAGAGCACCGTGGCGTCTGACGGCGCGGTGACGATTGCGCCCGATTGTGTCCTTACCGTGTCGCCGAAGGCGGTGACGCCGGCCTTGTCGACATTGCCGAATCGCGTCGTGCGGCGGCCGGAAACCGGCATCGGCAGCGCCCCGCGCTGCGCCTCGAACGGCGGGGCTAGCGTCAGCCGGTTCATCTCCGGCACGGGCGACGCAGCGCTCAGCGCCTCGCGTTTCCTGCGCGCTTCCTCGGCGATTCGCGCCGCCTCGTCGGCCTTGCGCTGCTTGTCGATACCCTTTTCCAGGGAGGCGATCAGGTCCTTCAGGCTTTTCGCCTTGGCCGCCATCTGCTCCGAACGGTCGCGCTCATCCTTCAGCTTCGCCTCGGATTGCTCCTGGAGCCTGTTCTTTTCATCAAGCAAAAGTGAAAGCCGGCCGCGTTCCGCCGACTGCTCGGCGATGGTCTTCACCAGCCGCTCGCGTTCGGCGGCGATCGATTCGCCGAGCCGCGACAGTTCGGTCAGGTCCGCGATCAGCACCTCGGTCTGCTCGCGCAGTTCAGGCACGACCGCGCCCAGCAGGATCGCGCTGCGCACCGACGACAGCGCGTCCTCCGGCTTGACCAGCAGCGCCGGCGGCGGGTTGCGTCCCATCCGCTGCAAGGCGCCAAGCACCTCGGCCAGCACCTCGCGACGCTCGGACAACGAGCCGCGGATCGTGGCGCGGTTGCGCTCGAGCTCGGCCAGCCGGTCTTCCATTCCGGCGACATCCTCGGACAGCTTCTTCTCGGTCTTCGCCGCCTGAATGAGCGCGGTGGTGATCGACGCATTGTCCTTGCGGATCAGCGCGATCTCCTCGGCGATCTGTCGCTGTTTGGCCTCGGAGAGGCCGAGTTCGCTGGAAAGCCGACCGAAATCCGAGACGCTGCGCTCGTGCTGCTGCTCCATCTCGCCCAGCGTCTCGGCGCGCGCCACCGCGCCGGCGGCAGCCAGCAGCGAAAGGCAGAGCGTCGTGGTCAGCGCCAGTCGCACGGATGTTCCAGAGCTTCCTCGGGCCAAATTGCCCGCTTCGGCCGACCCTATCAAGCCGATCGTTAACGAAGCATCAACCATGGCGGGCCGACCGTCGTCGCTGTAGGAATGCGTACAAGGCGGGCGCGAAAGGGGGCGATTCGCGCCGTGCCGCGAGGGGGCTTTAGCCCTGTCGTCCAGACATGCCGACGCAGCCGGCAAGGAGTAGGAGAGCAAGGACCATTGTCGGCCGAGCGGGGACATAGCGGCGCGCTCTGGGGGTATGCCTCGCGCGAGGCATGGCGCCGGGTCAAGCGCCGGTTCGGCTCGGGCCCCGGCTATCGCTGGCGCTTTTCCGGCCGCACGCCGGAGCGCATCCTCGTCGCGCCGCCAGACCTGCGCCTGGCCGACCCGCAGATCGCCAACGAGATCTATCACGGCCGTTTCCCGCTGGCGGGCCAACTGGTCGAGGCGGGCGGCCTGTCGCCCTTCCAGATTTCCGGGGCCAGCCTCGACTGGCAGCGCTCGCTGCACGGCTTCCGCTGGCTGCGCCACATGCGCGAGGCCGGCACAGACCTCGCCTCGGCAAACGCACGCGCGCTCGTCTCGGAATGGATATCGGCCCATGGCGGCCGCATCTCGAAACCCGCCTGGGACCCGTCCGTCACCGCGCGGCGAGTCATCGCCTGGCTGCAGCATTCGACGACCGTGCTGCAGGGCGCCGAGCTGCCCTTCTACCGTTCCTACCTGAAGCACCTGATGGTACAGGTCCGCTATCTGCGCGTCGTCGTGCGCGAGATGGCCGATGGCGAGGAACTTCTGCGGGTGCGCATCGCGCTCACCTTCGCGGCGCTGGCCCTGCCGGTGTCGGCGCAGGCACTGCGCAGCGCGACCCGCAACCTGTCCTACGAGCTCGACCGCCAGATCCTTCCGGACGGCGGCCATATCTCGCGCAACCCGGATGCGCTGCTGGAACTGCTGGCCGATCTGCTGCCTCTGCGCCAGACCTATGCCAACCAGGCGGAGGCTCCGCCCAAGGCGCTGATCGGCGCGATCGACCGCATGTTCCCGGCGCTGCGCTTCTTCCGCCACTCCGATGGCGGACTGGCGCGTTTCAATGGCATGGGCGCGACCATCGCGGACCGTCTCGCCGCCGTGCTCCATCACGACGACACGGGCGGCCAGCCGCTGCTGCACGCGCCCTATTCAGGCTATGAGCGGCTCGCCATGGGCGGCACCACGCTCATCGCCGACACCGGCGCGCCGCCGCCCTTCGACGTGTCGGGCGCGGCGCATGCCGGCTGCCTGTCCTTCGAGTTCTCCTCCGGCCGCAACCAGTATGTCGTCAATTGCGGCGTCGACATCTTCGGCCCGGCCGACTACCGGCCGCTGGCGCGCGCCACGGCGGCGCATTCGACGGCGACGATCAACGACAGTTCCTCCGCCCGTTTCCAGTTGCCCGAACGCCTGCGCGCCTATCTCGGGACGCCGCTTCATTCGGGTCCGACCCGGGTCAATTGCGACCGCCGCGACAGCGCCGACGCCCAATCATTCATCGCCAACCACAATGGCTACGCCAGCCGCTTCGGCATCGTCCACGAACGCGATGTGACGCTGGCGGCCGGCGGCTCGGTCATTGACGGCGTCGACAGGTTCCGGCGGCCGGACGGCAAGCCGGTGCGTGGCGGCAACGGCGCGGTCGTAGTGCGCTTCCATCTTCACCCGGACACCGATCTCTACCGCGACGCGTCGGACAGGCTGGTCGTGGGCGCGCCCGACGGGGACTTCTGGGTCTTCTCCTCCCAGGAGGTCGAGCCGGTGGTGGAGGATTCGATCTTCTTCGCGGCCATTGGCGGACCGCGCCGCGCCCGTCAGATTTCGCTGTCGTTCAATGCCGGCGAGATCGGTGAGGTCACCTGGCGCTTCACCCGCACCCACCTCGGCGGGGCGCGATAGGCAAGGTCAGCGCTCGGTCAGCTTGAGTTCGATGCGGCGGTTCTTCGAACGCGCATCGTCAGTGTCGGCGGCGTCGATCGGCTGAAACTCGCCGAAGCCGGCGGCGACGAGCCTGTTGGCCGGTACGCCGTTGGCGATCAGGTATTTCACCACCGAGGTCGCACGCGCCGAGGAGAGCTCCCAGTTGTCGGCATATTTGCCGGTGCCTGACAGCGGACGGTTGTCGGTATGTCCGTCGACGCGCAGCACCCAGTTGATCTCCGGCGGAATCTCCTTCTGCAATTCGATGATCGCATCCGCCAGCTTCTTCATCTCCACCTGGCCGGCGTCGTTGATCTGCTCGGAGCCGGCGGGGAAAAGAACCTCCGACTGGAAGACGAAGCGGTCGCCGACGATGCGGATGTTCTCGCGGTCGGACAGGATTTCGCGCAGCCGGCCGAAGAAGTCGGAGCGGTAGCGGTTCAGTTCCTGCACGCGCTGCGCCAGCGCAACGTTGAGCCGCCGGCCGAGGTCGGCGATCTTGGTGTTCGATTCGCGGTCGCGCGTTTCGGACGCATCGAGCGCGTCTTCCAACGCGGCGATCTGCTTGCGCAGCGCCGAGATCTGCTGATTGAGGATTTCCACTTGCGACAGCGCCCGCTGGCTGATCTGCCGCTCGGCATCGAGTTCGCCCGACAGCTTGCCGATCTGCGCGTCGGCAGCGGCGCCGGCGCCCGCGCCACGGTCGAGCAATTGCCGCAGCCGGCTGCGTTCGCTCTCTGCCGCATCGAGCGAGGCGCGCAGGTTCGCGAGCGAATCCTCGCTGTCCTGCGCGTTCGATTTCTCCAGCGCCAGCAATTGCGTCAGCTCGTTGATCTGTGAGTTCAGCCGGCTGAGCACCTCGTCCTTGCCGGAGATTTCGCGGCTGAGCAGGAACTGCGCCAGCACGAAGACCGACAGCAGGAACATGATGGCGAGGAGCAGCGTCGACAGGGCGTCGACGAAGCCGGGCCAATAGTCGATCGCGCGCCGTTCGCGGCGTCCGCGTGCAAGCGCCATCTATCGAACCTTTTCCCGTTCCATCGCCTTGGCGAGCTTGTCCAGCGTCTCACGCATGCGCTTTTGCTCGTCGGACTGCGATTCGACCCAGTCGCGGATGATCTGCTGCTCGGAGCGCATGTTCTTGACCAGCCCCGAAATACCCTCGGCCAGATTAGCCATGGCAGACGCCACGCGCTGGTTGGAACCGCCGGAATCCTGGATCGAGCGCAGCCGCTCGGTCAGCACCCGCATCTCGTCCGCCGTCGAACCGGCTTTGGCCGGATCGACGGAGAAATCTGCCCCGAGGTCGGTGACGGTCGACAGCCAGTTTTCCAGCTCAGTGTAGAAACGCGTCTGCGCCCGGCCTGCCTGAAGATCGAGGAAGCCCAGCACCAGCGAGCCTGCGAGACCGAACAGCGAGGACGAGAAGGCCGTGCCCATGCCCTCGAGCGGCGCCGACAGGCCCGACTTCAGGCTGTTCAGCACGTCATTGGCGTCGCCCGAGCCGGGGTCGAGGGACTGGATGGTCGAGCCGATCGAGCCGATCGTCGCGAGCAGCCCCCAGAAGGTGCCGAGCAGGCCGAGGAAGACCAGCAGACCGATCAGATAGCGGGAGATGTCGCGGCTCTCGTCGAGGCGGGTGGCGATCGAGTCGAGGATCGACCGCATCGTGTTTGTCGACAGCGCCATGGACGACGAGCGCCCGAGCAGCGCCTTCATCGGCGCGAGCAGGACAGGTTCGGTCGATTCCGATCCGGCGCGGAAGGAATTGACCCAGTTCACCTCGCGAAACAGCCGCACGACCTGGACGAAGGCGAGCAGGATGCCGACGACCAGCACGCCGAGGATGAGACCGTTCAGGCCGGGATTGGTGACGAAAGCCGCCGATATCTGCCGGTAGAGGATCGCGGCGACGAAGCCGGCGATCGCCAGGAAGACGAGCATCGAGAACAGGAAGACCTGCGGCGATGACAGCTTTCGGGGATCGTAGTCGGCGCCGCCTGTTCCCAGGATGTCGGCAGACTTGAATAATGCCATCAACTCGCCCCTGTTGTCGGACCGGTCGCCCCGGCCAGCGCCCGCTGACCCAGGGTGACGGCGAATATCACTTGAATTGTGACCGAATATAGAGGGGACCGGAACGGAAAGCTCAAGCCCGCGCGGTGACGAAATCGGTCACGGCCGCCAGATGCAGGGCCGCGCCGGTCACGACGAAGGCGTGCCAGATCGCCGTCTGGAAGCGCATCTTGTGCAAGGCGTAGAAGATCAGGCCCGACGTGTAGGCGACGCCGCCGGCGGCGACGAGGCCGATCGTGCTGGCGGGCAGCACCTCCGACAGCGGCGCGAACATGACCGCCCCGCTCCAGCCGATCAGCAGGTAGAACAGGATCGCTGTACGGTCGTAACGGCCGGGCAGGAAAAGCTTCAGCGACATGCCGAGCAACGCCCCGCCCCAGACGACCGCGAGCAGCGAGGCGGCAAGACGATGGTCCGCCAGTTGCACAGCGAATGGCGTGTAGGTCGCAGCGATGAGCAGGAATATCGCAGCATGATCGAACCGGCGCAGGAAGGTCTTGATCGGTGAGATCGGCCACCAATTGTAGATCAGCGAGACGGTCATCACCGTAACGAGGGCCGCGACGTAGACCACCAGCGCGGAATACTCGCCCAAACCGGCGCGGCCGGCGGCCAGCACCAGAAGCATGGCGCCGGCTGCCAGGGCGATCAGCAGCCCGATCGAATGCACGACCGCATCGGCGACGCGCTCGGACAAGGAATACTCACGGGATGGCGGCCAGTGGCGATTGGTCATGCGTGCACTCTTGCACGAAAAGATGACGGCGACATTGCGGCCTGTCGAGGGCGCGCAGCCGCTTCCCTCGCCCCGTTCACGGGGAGAAGGAAAAACGCGCTCAGCCTGCCTTTGGCAGCGGCTTGCGGATTTGTTCCGCGAGCGCCTTGTGAATCGGCTCGTTACCGGCGACGATCGAGCCGGTGCCGAACATGTCCTGTCCACCGAAGCCGTCGGAAAGGAAGCCGCCGGCCTCGCGGATGATAACGATGCCCGCCGCCATGTCCCATGGCTTCAGCCCCGTCTCCCAGAAACCGTCGAAACGGCCGGCCGCGACATAGGCGAGGTCGAGCGCGGCGGAACCCAGGCGGCGGATGCCCGCCACCTCGCCCATCACATGGCGAAGCTCGATCAGATATTTGCCGTGCTCGCCGCGGCCGATATGCGGCACGCCGGTTCCGATGACGCTGTCGGACAGTTTGCGCCGCGCGCCGACGCGCAGGCGGCGATCGTTGAGGAAGGCGCCGAAGCCGCGCTCGGCGGTATAGAGCTCGTCCATCGCCGGATTGTAGACGACGCCCGCAAGCAGTTGCCCTTGCCGCTCAAGCCCGATCGAGATCGAGAAGATCGGGATGCCATGCAGGAAATTGGTGGTGCCGTCGAGCGGATCGACGATAAAGCGGTGCTGCGCGTCGCTGCCCCTCACCTCGCCGCTCTCCTCCATCAGGAAGGAATAGTCCGGCCGCGCCCGCGACAGTTCGGCGTGGATGATCTCTTCGGCCTTGCGGTCGGCTTGGCTGACGAAATCGCCTGGTCCTTTCAGCGACACCTGCAGGTTCTGCACCTCGCCGAAATCGCGCGCCAGAGAACGGCCCGCCTTCATCGCGGCGTGAACCATCACATTGAGGATCGCTGAACGGGGCATATCGGATGTATCGCTGTTGTTGGTCGCGGGATTAGCTGCGCGCTCCATGACCACAAATCACGGATGCCCGCAAGGCGAGGCGGGCTCAGCGCAACTTGTTGGCGCGCTCGATGGCCTTCTTCTTCTGCTCGTCGGTCAGCCCTTCCATGACGTCTTCCATATAGGAATCCTTCAGGCCGGCGCGGCGGGCGACGATGTACCAGGCCGCGCCCTCGATCGAGTCGGGATCGACGCCGAGGCCTTCGACATAGAGTTTCGCCAGCCGGTTCTGTGCGGCGACATTGCCGCCCTGCGCGGCGCGCTTGATCCAGCCATAGCCGGCCTTCATGTCGCGCGGACCGCCGCGTCCCTCGACCAGCCAGGAGCCGAGGTCGACCTGCGCCGTGTCGAAATTCTGCTGCGCCGCCCTGTCGAGCCAGCGCCGCGCTTCGGCCGGATCGACTTTTCGGCCGGCGGTGCCGTTCGCATAGACCTGCGCCATGGCGTATTGGGCGTCGGCAAGGCCTGCCTTCGCCGCCTTCTCGTAGTAGTCTACGGCCCTGGCCTCCGATTGCGGATCGCGGTTGATCAGCATCTGCGCCAGATTGAACTGTGCCAGCCGGCTGCCGGCGTCCGCCGCGGCCTGCATCAGGGTGCGGGCGCGGGGTTCATCGCGCTTGACGTGCTTGCCGTCGAGCAGGATGAGCGCGAACTGGAACTGCGCCTCCGGCACGCCCTTGTCGGACGCCTTTTCATACCATTCGGCGGCCGCCTTCTCATTCTTCGGCACCGCAAGGCCGCGTGCATAGATTTCCGCCACCAGCGTCATCGCCGCCGGGTCGCCATCCTTGGCGCGCGGCAGGGCGAGGTTCAGCGCGGTGATGTAGAGACCGCGCTGGAACGCGCCGAAGGCGGGGTCCTCCACCTTGCCGAACCGGTTCGGGTCGATCACCGCCGCCGCCTCGCCTCCCCGCAATTTCGGAGCGTCGGCTTCGCCAGCCGCCCAGGCCGGCGCGGCAAGGGCGATGAGGACGACGATGGCGGGACCGCTCAGCCGCATCTCAACTGTTCTCGAAGCGGGGGGCGTGGGCGTCGAGAAGGCGGTTGGCCTCGCCCACGGCCGCGGCCGGATCGGCGTCCGCGCCGAACACCGCGGTGCTGAGCGCGACGAATTCCGCGCCGGTGGCGGCGCAGGCGGCGATGCTTGCAAGCGCCGAGCCGCCGAGCAGGATGCACGGGATTTCCACCATCGGCGACCACCAGGCGGCGAGGTCGATATTGCGCGGATGGGCCTCCGCCGTGTTGTCGTAGCCGAAGCGGCCGAAGAAGACGTAATCCGGCTGCGCCTCGCCGAGTTCGAGCGCGTCATGGCGCGTCTTGGCTCCGCCGGCCCCGACGATGAGCTTGCCGGCATGGCGTTTCACCGCGTCCGCGATCTCGCTCGCGCGGGCGTCGAGATGGATGCCGTCCGCCCCGACGCGGCCGGCCACCCGGCTGTCGCCCGCGACGATCACGGCAGCGCCCGCCTGCTGGGCCGGACCGACGACCGCCTCGCAATAGCGCTGGAAAGCCGCATCGTCGGACCCGCCCTGCACGAGGATGAGCGACGCCACGTCGCCACCGCCGAGCGCGGCGAGCACGCGGTCCGTCGCCGCACCTGCGATCTCCGGGCCGGCAATCAGCACCAGCCGGCAGCGGTTCAAACTATCGTCGCTCATCAAATTCGCCCGTTCGCGCCGCCCTATGTGGGGCGATCATGGTTTGATTTGGGCATATCCGACGCCACCCGCCTTTCATAGTGCATGGCCGCCGATGTTCGGCTATGGCAGGCGGCTCGCCCGGAACAGCTCCTTGATCACCGATCCCTGGTTCTACGCGGCCGCGATCCCCGCGGTCATCCTTGTCGGCCTGTCGAAAGGCGGGTTTGCCGGCGGCGTCGGCTTCGTCGGCGTGCCGCTGATGGCGCTGGTCATGTCGCCGGTGCAGGCGGCGGCGATCTTGCTGCCCATCCTGTGCCTGATGGACATCGTCTCGGTGTGGACCTGGTGGGGCGTTTACGATCGCAAGACCCTGGCCGATATGCTGCCGGGCGCGGTGGCCGGCGTCGGGCTCGGCTGGTGGCTGGCGGCGTCGGTCACGCCCGATATGATCCGGCTTGTCGTCGGGTTGGTGGCGATGGTCTTCGTCCT
>Ga0209792_1000230_pt1 | contig 56853 bp, 53 predicted proteins | sample EBPBio142005_DNA_FD_185860 | JGI IMG/M metagenome (GOLD analysis project Ga0209792, IMG submission 185860) | Wastewater treatment Type I Accumulibacter community from EBPR Bioreactor in Madison, WI, USA - Reactor 1_6/14/2005_ DNA (SPAdes)... | ecosystem: Engineered > Bioreactor > EBPR >... | reverse complement strand
CAGAGGTGTTCCAGCCCTTCTCCGTCCTTCTTCATTCCGCCTTCGCTCAGGAGATCCTTCGATCTTCCTGCTCAAAGTACGCGCGATATTCAAAGCCCTTCAATCCCGTTTAGGGGCGGACGTAACACCAGGGATCGCCCTTTTCGAGATGCAGCGCCACCACCGACGGGCCGAGACCCCAGTTCTTGTTGCCGAGTTCGGAATGGTTGTTGGTCGGAATCTGCACCACCGGCCCGGCTCCCCAGATGAAGTGTCCGGGCTTGGCCGGCGAGAGGAAGGCCGTCAGCACCGTATCGCCGACACCGTTGGTTCGGTCGTCGCCGGGGTAGAGCGAAGGCATCGAGATCACCGGCACGATGGTGCGGGTGATGATATTCCACTCGTCGCTCACCGAGATCGGAATCACCGGCTGGATGTTGAGGACGTTCTGGGTCTTCTTCTCCGGCCCGAAGTTGAGGTTGGTGTTGTTCTGGAACGGCACGCTGACCAGATTGCCGACCGGGTTCTGAGCCAGCTTGGCCAGTTCCTCGGCGGTCAGTTCGGCGAGGGCGGGGCTGGCCGCCAGCAGTGTGGCAAGCGCAGTGGCGGCGCACCCGGGGATCGTGGTGGGCTTGATCATGCATTCCTCCAGCGTTGAATGAATTCCCGGCCGCTGTAAGGCCGGGGAAGTGACGATTACAGCGGCCGTGCCGGGCCGATCTGCGGCGCGCGCACCGGCTTGGCCATGCCGAAAAAGATCACCACGCCCTGTCCACAGCAGCGCGTCGACAGCGCCTCGGCTGCACCGGCGTAGCAGCTGTCGATGTCCTGCCAGTTGTTGATGGCCCAGACGTCTCCCGCCGGGCCGACGGCAATCTCGGTCTGCAACTGCAGCCAACCTCCGACGTAGCCCCCCGGCGGCGAGCACTTGGCCGTTGAGGCCGGTAGCCGCTAGAACCGGTGCTGGCGGCAGGAGGCTCGTCGCGGCGAGCACCAGGATCGACAAGCGATCCCCGATGACTTGCTTGCGTCTGTGCATTTGCGCTTTCATTTCATGTCTCCCATGAACGTCAAGAGTGATTTCCATCGCTTGGGAACTGACATCCGGCACCCGGCTCATTCGCCGCGCCAGGCGTGCCGCGACGAATGAGCAGTTTGGCCGGGCTTACTTGGCAGCTGTGGGTGCGGCGGGTGCTGTGGGTGCGGCGGCTGGCGCCGGTGCCGGCGCGGCTGCCGGTGTGGTCGCTGACTCGATCTTGGCCTTCGCCTTGAGATCGTCAAGGTGTTTCTTCAGGTTTTGCTGCTGAACCTGCTGCGCCAGATGGGGTTTGACTTCCTCAAAAGGAGGTGCCTCGATGGGCTTGGAATCCTCCAGCTGAATGACATGATAGCCATACGGGGTCTTGACGGGCTCCTGTGTGATGGCTCCTTTTTCAAGCTTGCTGACAGCAGCGGCAAATTCCGGAACCATTCTGCTCAGGTCGAACCAGCCCAACTCGCCACCACTTGCCTTGGAGCCGGCATCTTTCGATTTCTCCATGGCCAGCTTCGCGAACGCTCCGGGATCCTTCTTGAGCTTGGCGATGATGGCCGTGGCTTCGGCTTCCTTCTCGACGAGAATGTGGCGTGCCTTGTATTCGGAGCCGGTGATCGTGGCCTTGATCCTCTCGTACTCGGCTTTCAGGACTTCGTCGCTGGCCGCACCGTTCTTGATCAAGTCCTGAACGTAGGCGCTGGCCAGAACGGATTGACGCATCAGGTCAATTTGTTCGATCACTTCAGGCGACTTGTCCAGGCCCTTCTTGACGGCTTCCTCGGCAACCAGCGTCTGCATGATCAGCTTGTCGACGATGCCTTGTCTGGCCTCCGGGCTGTCCGCCTGGCCGTTGCCGCCAGCTTGCTTGACGATCATGTCCACACGTTTCTTGCTGATGACAACGCCGTTTACGGTTGCCTCGGCGGCTTCTTTCGCTGCCGGGGCAACGGCAGCGGGCTTGGCATTCTGGTCGGAGTTGCAGGCGCCGAGGACCAGCAGCGACGCAGCGCTGGCCAGCAGGATTCTGGAGTTGAGCAATTTCATACGGTTCCTTGTGGTGTGAAGAATTGCAGTTGGAGTTGCATTGCGGGGAAATCGCCTTGGTCCAGCCGGTTGCTGGACAGACTGCCGCTGATGCGGGAAGGGCGGCGGGTAAGGCGGACGTGACCGAAGTATTCGCGGCCTTTCAGACCAGACGAACCGGACTTGTGGTGTACGCCGCCACCATTTTGTCGCGGCCCAGCGAATTGAATATGCCGGCTTCCGGGACCGTGACCTGGCCGGCTTTGGCGATCACGAACGACTCGCCTTTGGCGGCGTGTTCGACCAACCGCGACAGCTGGGTCTTGGGTTCGTGAATTTTGGACGTCTGCATGAATATCTCCGGTGGGTCAGGTCCGGTTAGTTTAGTCCAACACCGGTGGGATACGTCGACAGACATGAGGAACGCGGCCACTTCAGGCCGCGTTCCCCTGCAGCGGCCGGTTATCGGCGCCGGCAGCAAGAATTCAGCCGATAGTGTCTTCGGATCTCCGCGCGTGAGGTTCTGACCGGTCAAGTTCAAGGGCCCCGGAGAGACTCGCCTTTACGGTTTGCAGGATCTCGGACAAGTAGTCTTGTTGTGCTGCTGACAGGCCTTGCAGCATTTCCGTACGACTACGGAGAATGACGGTCTCGACCTGCACGAGCAATTGTCGCGCTCGGTCGGTCAAATGGATTCCCCATACGCGCCGATCGCCGGCAATTGGACGCCGTTCGATCCAGCCGCTCTTCTCGACCTGATCGATCAGGCGGCCGGCCGTGGATTTTTCGATCTCGAGCTTGGCCGATATCTGCGACTGGGAAAGCCCCTCCTGATTCGACAGGATCGCCAATATCGACCATTGGGCACGCGTCAAGCCGAGTGGCTGCAATCGTCGATCGATCAGTTTGCGCAGCAGTCGCGCGGACTCGGTCAAGAGGAAGCCCGGGCCTCGTTGGGAATCATCGATGAACATGGATGCGGCCTCAGTGACGATCTAGGGAATGGCCCTTGGCTGCCGGCACGACGGTGCTGTGCGCAGCGCAGGCGTTAGCCGCAGATTATCCCAGTTTCCCCGGCATGCGACGAGCGAGCGGGGAACCGCCGAGAACATGGGGGAGTCTGTGGATGCCGCTTGCACAACGCACCTGCCTGACCGCAGCCAATACCAGAAAATAGTAAGCATGCTTATTATAAGTTGACTGTTGGTAGGCGAGCATAGTAATATCCTCTCGTCAACAAGGTCTTTAGGCCGTCGCTAGGTTCCGTCTCGTGATCGAGCTTGGCGAGCTACATGCGACGGGTGCTGCAGGCTGATTACCACTACCGAGGAAAGAGGAGAAACATGAGCAACGCAACGAACTCCGTCAGTGTTCCGACCAACAACCCGAAACTGATTGCCTGGGTCGAGGAGGTGCGGGCGCTGTGCAAACCGGAGCAGGTCGTCTGGTGTGATGGCTCGAAAGCCGAATACGACCGCTTGTGCAACCTGATGGTCGAAGGCGGGACCTTCATCCGCCATCCGGAAAAGCGGGCAGATTCCTACCTCGCACGCTCACACCCTTCCGACGTCGGAAGGGTCGAGGACCGAACCTTTATTTGCTCCATCAACAAGGAGGATGCAGGCCCAACGAACAATTGGGCCCCGCCGGCGGAAATGCGTGCCACTTTGAACGGGCTGTTCGACGGCTGCATGCGCGGACGAACGATGTACGTGATCCCGTTCAGCATGGGTCCGCTGGGCTCACCGATCGCCAAGATCGGCATCGAAATCACCGACAGCCCCTATGTCGTGGTGAACATGGGAATCATGACCCGGATGGGCCGTGCCGTGCTCGACGTACTCGGCAGCGACGGCTTCTTCATCCCCTGCGTTCACTCCGTGGGCGCGCCGCTCGCGCCGGGGCAGCAGGACGTCCCGTGGCCGTGCGAGGCGGACATCAAGCGCAAGTACATCGTGCATTACCCGGAGACCTACGAGATCTGGTCCTACGGTTCGGGCTATGGCGGCAATGCGCTCCTCGGCAAGAAGTGCCTGGCACTGCGCATCGCCTCCGTAATGGCCCGCGATGAGGGCTGGCTCGCCGAACACATGCTGATCATGGGCCTCGAATCGCCGCAGGGAGAAAAGACCTACCTCGGCGCCGCTTTCCCCAGTGCCTGCGGCAAGACCAATCTGGCCATGCTGGTTCCGCCCACGGGCTTCGAGGGCTGGAAGGTCACCACGGTGGGTGACGACATCGCGTGGATCAAGAAGGCGCCGGACGGGAGGCTGCGCGCGATCAATCCCGAAGCCGGCTTCTTCGGCGTTGCTCCCGGCACCAACATGAGTTCCAACCCCAACGCCATGTTGACCATACAGAAGAACTGTATCGTCACCAACGCCGCTCTGACCGACGACGGTGATGTCTGGTGGGAAGGCATGGACGGCCCGCCGCCGGCGCATACCATCGACTGGAAGGGCGAGGACTGGACGCCCGGCTGCGGCCGCGTGGCGGCGCATCCCAACGCGCGCTTCACGGCGCCGGCCAGCCAGTGTCCGAGTATTGACGCGGATTGGGAGAACCCGGCTGGCGTAGCGATCAGCGCTTTCGTCTTCGGTGGCAGAATGAGCAAGGACATGCCGTTGGTGTTCCAGGCCTTCAACTGGAGTCACGGCGTCTATCTGGCCGCCACCATGGGTTCCGAAGCGACAGCCGCGGCGATCGGCCAGGCGGCGATGCGTCGAGACCCCATGGCGATGCTGCCGTTCTGCGGCTACAACATGGCGGACTATTTCAGCCACTGGCTGAACGTCGGTCGCCAGGTGCCCAATCCGCCGCGCATCTTCCGCGTCAACTGGTTCCGCAAGGGCGACGACGGCAAATTCCTTTGGCCGGGCTTCGGTGAAAACATGCGCGTATTGAAATGGATCGTCGATCGGGTGCACGGCCGCGGCTTCGGCATCGAAAGCCCGATGGGCTGGATGCCGCGCCACGAAGACCTTGAATGGAACGGCCTCGACTATCCGAGCGACACCTTCTATGACCTGATGTCGGTCGGCCGCAAAGCAGGCTCGGCCGAGGCGCATGCGCACGAAGAGCAGTTCGACATGTTCTTTGACCGCCTGCCCAAGGAGTTCATCTTCGAACGCGAATTGCTGCGCTCGCGACTCTGGCGTTCGCCCGAGAAATGGGAACTGGCGCACGAGGCCCATTGAACGCTCGTCGTTGACTCTGCCGGTCGCGCCCCCGGGGCAATCTGCTGCCGCGGGGGCTGCCCGATCGATCAAGTCTGAAGCACATTCATTGAGGAAAAGTTCAGCATGTCACGCAAGAAGATTGCACTTGTCGGCGCCGGTCAGATTGGCGGTACGCTCGCCCTGCTCGCCGGCATCAAGGAGTTGGGCGACATTTCTCTGTTCGATATCGCCGACGGCGTCCCCCAGGGCAAGGCGCTCGACCTCGCCCAGGCCGGGCCGGTCGAGGGCTTCGACAGCGCCCTGGCCGGCGGCAGCGATTACGCTGCCATCGACGGTGCCGACGTGGTTATCGTCACGGCCGGCGTGCCGCGCAAGCCGGGCATGAGCCGCGACGATTTGATCAGCGTCAATACCAAGGTAATGGTCTCAGTCGGCGAAAACATCAGGCAGCGCTGCCCCGAGGCCTTTGTCATCGTCATCACCAATCCGCTGGACGCCATGGTCGGGGTACTGCAGCAGGTCTCGGGCCTGCCACCGGCAAGAGTCGTCGGCATGGCCGGCGTGCTGGACAGTGCGCGCTTCCGCCATTTCCTGGCCGACGAGTTCAAGGTCTCCGTCGAGGACGTCACCGCCTTGGTGCTGGGCGGCCACGGCGACACCATGGTGCCCTTGGTGCGCTACTCGACCGTCGCCGGCATTCCGTTACCCGATTTGGTCAAGATGGGTTGGACGACCCAGGAACGGCTGGATGCGATCGTCAAGCGCACCCGCAATGGCGGTGGGGAAATCGTCGCCCTGTTGAAGACCGGTTCGGCGTTCTATGCCCCGGCGGCCGCTGCCATCGTCATGGCCGATGCGTATCTGAAGGACAAGAAGCGCTTGTTGCCGTGCGCCGCCTGCTTGAGCGGGGAATACGGCGTCAAGGGCATCTATGTCGGCGTCCCGGTCATCCTGGGAGCGGGCGGCGTCGAGAGGATCGTTGAAATCGAGCTGGATGCCGAGGAGCAGGCGATGTTTGATCACTCGGTCAAGTCGGTCAAGGAACTGGTCGAGATCACCAGGCAGTTCTTGTAGGTACTGTCGCATTGGCTGGGCGCTGGGCTGACCGACTCCGATCGGCTGCCCGGACCAGCGTCCGGCGTTCAGCAGCCGGTCGGATTGCCGACAGGCCGGTGCGCTTATTCTTCGTTCGCCGTATCGTGGCTCGGCGTTCGGTGTCCGGCATGCGTCCACTCATGGAAAGACTCCAGTATGAAATATCTGCCTGAACTGTTTGCCGCCAATACCCGCTGGGCTGAGGACATGCGAGCAGCTGACCCCAATTTCTTTGCCGGTCTGGCCGGCTTGCAGGACCCGGACTACCTGTGGATAGGGTGTTCGGACAGCCGGGTGCCGGCGAATCAGATCACCGGCCTGAAGCCGGGCGAAGTGTTCGTGCATCGAAATATCGCCAACGTCGTGGTGCATACGGACCTCAACTGCCTGTCGGTAATGCAGTACGCCATCGATGTGCTCAAAGTCCGCCACATCATCGTTTGCGGTCACTACGGCTGCGGCGGTGTGCGGGCGGCTCTGGAAGGGCCCTCCCTGGGATTGATCGACAACTGGTTGCGCCACATTCAGGATGTGCGCGATCGGCACATGGATTTCCTCGCGGCGCTGCCGGACAACACGGCCCGCTGGCGCGCCCTGTGCGAACTGAATGTGATCGATCAGGTGCGCAATGTTGCCCGCACGACGCTGGTCGGCGACGCCTGGAGGCGTCACCAACCCCTGATGTTGCATGCCTGGATCTATGGTCTGGAAGATGGTCGTCTGCAAGACCTGCAAGCTTCCTTCAACGAGGAAGGCGAAGTCGATTCAGTCATCGCCCAGGCGGTGGTGGCGGCCCATGCGCGTTACACGGTCCGCGCGTAGCGCACTCGGCGGCAAGTAAACGCGGGCTGACGAACACTGGGCAACTCGATGCCGACCCGAATCCATCTGGTGCGCCACGGTGCCACCGACCTCACCGCCGAAGACCGCTTCGCCGGTTCCTCTGATGTGCCCCTCTCCGACGAAGGCCGCAGACAGGTGGCATGTTTGGCGGCGCGGCTGAAACGAGAGAAGCTGGACGCCGTCTACGCCAGTCCGTTGGGACGCACCATGGAAACCGCGCGCACCTTGGCGCTTCCCCACGGTCTGGAGCCGATAGCCGAGGCTGGGCTGCGCGAAATCGATTATGGCCACTGGGAAGGGCTGCGTCGATCGGAGGTCGAGAGCACGTTCCCGGCCGAGTACGCCGTCTGGCAGGAGGATCCATTCGCTATCGCTCCCCTGGGTGGAGAATCGGGTGTCAATGTGCTCAACCGGGCATTGCCCGCGCTGCGCGCGATAGTCGAGCGGCATCGCCACGGCACGGTGCTGCTGGTATCCCACAAGGGAACCAACCGACTGCTGGTCAGTAGCCTCCTGGGCTTCGACATGCGGGGCTATCGCGATCGCCTCGAGCAAAGTCCCGCAGCGCTGAGCCTTCTCGACTTCATGAGCGAGGTTCGCGCCCGCTTGCGCTTGTTCAACGACATCTCGCATTACGAGGACCTATCCGAGCGGCTCCTGACAGAACGCTTGCCGCGCTGGTAAGGCGCTGCGCCATCTGCCCGCAAGAAGGCGATGGGTCGTGCAGCGAGTGAGGGCAGCTCAGTGCCATGACCGTCGCATCTCGGGTCGTCCTGGCTGCGGTACGCATGAGGATTTCGCTGACGTCGAAGGCTCCTGCAGCAGACGCTCGATACGCTGTTCCGGACATTGGGCGAATCGAGCAACAAGGTCGAGGTCACCACCGCGATCAGCGACGACCTGCGTTCGGTCGCCGCGCGTCTCAACGCCATCATGGCCAGCTTCTCATTCTCGCTCTTCACAGCCGGTGAGCCCATTGGAGGCGCTATACAGCCGGCGCCGCGGTTGGGACGACGTATCACAGGCGTTTGCCGGTCCGCAGTCAAGAAGCGAGCGGCCGTAGCCGTTGGTCAAAAAAAGAAAGGCCGCTCCACCGCGAGTTGAACTTCGGCAAACCGGGGATGCAAGGGGTTCAGGATCAGGTTGCGCGCCTCCGGCACGATGACCGACGGGACGATCAGCCCGAGCGCCCGCGCTGATCGCAAGAAATCCGTACCGAAATCGACGGACGCTGGACCGGGCGGCGTCGCCTCCCAGCCGGCCAGCGCCTCGATATCGGCCGTTTCGTAGAGCGTGGCATCGTCCGGCAACGTCAGTGAGACCAACAACAGATCGACCGGCAGGAAAGTGCCCGCATGAGCGAGCTTTTCCATTGCACAGATTTCGACGCTCACGCCAGCGTAGATCACCGGCGTGCCCTGCGCGTGCCAACGTCCGCCATCGACCAGTCCGCCAGCACCGCTACGGTCGAGGGCATGCCTCGCCTTGGCGATGCGCCAGACGCGCATCAGGCCGCGCCGCCGTAGGCGATGGCATTCAAAATCCGCGACACTTCGCGGCAACCGATTTCGGTATCGAGCAGTGACAGTGGCGCCACGTTGCCCAGTCCCAGATTGCTGGTCTGCAACCATGCACTGGCCATGACCGGGTCGCCGAAAGTATCCTCGGCCAGTTTCTCGATGGCGCCAATGCGGTTGAGGCGTTCGGTCATCGGCGGGTCCAGCGTTTCGTTGCGGGCCAGCTTGCGCTTGGCTGTCGAGGCCGAGAGGCCGATCAGTTGATAAATCCGTTCGCGTGGTACACGCAGCGCCTCTGCCATGCCGATCAGGTTGCTGGCCGACGCCCCCTTGCGAATCTCGCTGATCTGAGTCTGAGCCGAACTGCTCAGGAACTGGTTGCGATAAAGCACCCATGCACCCGCGGCGCCCTGGGCGGCGAGCGAAGCCGCCGGACGACCCGCCGAAACGACATATTCTGTTCGCACCTGCTCGACCCGAGATGCGGACCTGGCAGGCGATTCGGCCGCCGCCTGGATATCCGGCTTGCCGATTTGACCGCGCCCAGGCGTCGCCTTCGCCATGATCACACTCCTTGAAGGATCATATGAGCTTTAATTATAGACCATGTGAGCCGATGTCCTGTCCGTTCTGCGAACACGCGTGCCAGGCAGATTCAGAATCAGGATCTCAGTCGAGCGTTCCCACATTCGTCGCCGACGCGCTGTCGTAGGTGCCACCCAGCGCCAGCAGCAGGGCGATGCGGTTGATGTGACGGAGCGCGCGCAGCTTGATCAGATCCCCTTCGGATCGGATCTGGTTCGTCTGCAGGTTCGCGACCCACAACAGATCCTTGGCGCCAGCCAGGTACTGCTGGGTGGCGATGCGCACGGCGCCGGTCCGGTTGCTCAGCGAGCTTTCATCGAGCACCGCGCGTCTGGCCAGCAAGGGCTCGTTGGCGAGTGCGGTCTCCACCTCGCGGAATGCCGTCAGTACCACGCTGCCATAGCGGGCGACGGCCTGTGCCTGCTGGGCCGTGGCAATCCGGACCTGCGCCTCGAGGGCGCCGCCTTCGTAGATCGGGATGGCCGCGCCGATGGCCGCCGTCACCAGCCACGGATTCAAGCGCAGCAAGGTCAGCAGGGGGTCGGCCAGGCGCCCGCCCGCAAGCGCGATCGAGAAGTCGGGCAGCAGCGCCAGCTCGGCCGCCTCGGTCTTGCGAAAGGCGGCCAGCACCAGCCGCTCCGTCGCGATCAGGTCAGGTCGGCGCTGCAGCAAGGAAGCGGGGATGCCGGTCGTGATCGGCGGCGGGTCGGGCGCGTAGCTGATGGCGGCCTCGATCTCGGTGGCCGGGTAACGCCCCAGCAGCACTTCGAGGCTACGCCGGACGTCACCATACGACTGCCGCGCGGCCTCGACCGAGGCGAGCGCGGAATCGACATTGGCCTGCATGTCGACCACGTTGAGATCGGTGTCCTTGCCGGCGGCACGCCGCGCCTTGACCAGCCTGAGCAATTCGCTGTAGACGGTGACCGCCTGCTCGGCAAGCGCGAGCAACTGCCGTGTCTCGGTCGCCAGGTACCAGGTCTTCGCCACCGTGGCCGCGAGGGACTGACGCGCCCATTCGTAGTCGAGCGCGGTCGCCTCGTAGGCGGCCTCGGCAGAGGCGCGCTGCGCGCGCAGCCTGCCCCAGACGTCGAGTTCCCAGGAAACGCTGGCCAGCGCCCTGGCGGAGTCGGTATGGCCGCTGTGGTCCTGGTCATGGAGGACGCGTTCGCCGAGCCCGACCCCGACCTGCGGCAGTAGTTGCGCGCCGACCACCAGCACCGTTTCCTGCGCCACCCGGACGCTCTCTGCCACGACGCGCAGGTCAGGGTTGTTGGCGATCGCCTCGGCCACGATCGCGCTGAGCTGCGGGTCATTCAGCGACTTCAGCCAGTCGTTGATCACCGGGCCGCTCTCCGGCGCTGCTTTCCAGGCCGGCGGGATGCGGGTGTCCACGGGCAGTGCGCGGCTGACGACCTCGTCATGCGAGGGCGCGGGGGCCAGCGCGCAGCCGCTGAGCAATGCCGCAGCCGCAGCCGCGAGAATTGAGGTGCGCATCAGCCCGAGAACGGATAAATCCAGTTGAACCACGAGTAGGCGCGCAGCATGATCTTGCGCAAGGGGACGAACCAGCTATCGGGATTGGCATAGATGGCCGCCCGCCCCTGGGTGCCGATCGGGAACTTCGCCTGATCCGGGTCATCGAGCCTGATCGCCACCGCGAACTGACCCTGCGGGCGATCGGTCGGTACGGCCTGGAAGTTCGGCAGCACGCCGCTCGGCAGCATTTGCCCGGCGCCACTGCCCTGCCAGATCGCCAGCACCTTGCCCTTGAAGATCTGTCCCGGGTAGAGGTCGATCGCCGCTTCCACTTCATTTCCAGGCTTCACGTATTTCAGGTTTTCCTGGAAGAAGTTCGCCAGCAGATAGCGGTCGGCGTCGCAGACGAAGGAGGCGACGGCGCCGATGCGCACATCGCCAGCCACCATGCCGGGGCGCGCCTGCAGGTTGATGAGGTAGCCGTCTTCGGGGGCGACCATCAAGGTGTTGTCAAGGTAAAAGCGCGCCTGGTCGAGTTCGGCCTGAACGGCAGCCACGCTGGTGTTGACGCCGTTGATCTCGGAGGTGTAATTCAGGATGGCGCGTTGCTCTTCGGCCTGCGCCTCCTTGATCGCGGCGACATCTGCCGCCACCTGCGCGGCCCATTTCTGAGCGTCTTCTTCCGGTCCGGCACCCTGCTTGGCCAGCTTCGCCGACAGCGCCTGCTGGTACCTGGCGAACTCCAGATGGCTCTTGAGCTTGATCACCTTCTGTGCCGCGATGCCGGTATCGGCCTTCATCACCAGCACGTTCTGCTTCGCCTTGGCGAGTTGGGCTTCCAACTGCCTGACCTGGTACTCGAACATCCGGCGGTCGAACTGAAACAGCGGCTGACCCTTCCTGACCGGCACATTGGGCTCGGCCAGCACGGCCATCAGCAGCGTCGGCTGCGGCAGGCGGGGGGTGAGCTGGATGGTGTGCTGGATGACCTTGGCTTCGGTGGCCAGCGGGGTCATGAAGCGCAGGCCGATCAGGAAGATGATCAGCAGGTGCACCCCGACAAAGGCGGAAATGACACCCCAGGGAATAGTGAACTTGAGCCACTTGAACTTGACAAAAACCGCCCAGACGATGAGGGCATAGCCAAAGACCATGACAAGTCCGGCGATCATGGCTTGCCCTTTTCAACATCGGTCGCGGTCCTCCCTGCTCGCATGGCCTGCTGGTCCGCTTCGGACGCTGCCGAGGACTCCACTACAGCCGCGTGCATCGTTGAAGGCAGGCCGCGCAAACGGGCAATCTCCCTGTCCGTTTCGATGGCCTCTTCACGCGGGAAACGCCGGATATCGACGATGTCGGTCGGCTTGAAGGCCCAGATCAGGGCCTGCATCCAGGGGTAGACGGTCGGCAGCAGGCCGGCATAGCCGAGGTACTTGACCGCCTCGGCTTCCGGATGCTTGCGTGCGATGGCGATGCGTCCCGGCAGGCCCGCCAGGAAGAGCCAGCTCATGATCAAGGCGACGACACACATCGCCAGGGTCAGGAAGGTCAGGTAATCCCAGAGATCGAGATCAAATCCGAGCAGCGCTTCCATCGCTTCGCTCCCGGCTCAATCCTTGCCGTCTTCGAAAGGAATACGTGCGTCTTCCTCGAAGCGCGCCTTGCGCTTGCGACCGAAGGCCCAGATCACGACGCCGATGAACGCGGCGATGATCAGCCAATGATAGAGGCTCAGTTCCACGGTATTCATCCTCGTCTAGTTGTGCGGCGGCGCCAGGGTCTCAAGCTCCTTCAGGCGCTTCATCGCCTGCATCGCCTTCAGCGAGTCGTAGTTGATTCCCGCGGCGTTGAGGCTGCTGCCCTGCTGGAACGGATACTCGGGCAGGGTCTTCAGGAACGCGCCGAGTTTCTGCTGCACCGGCACGAACAGCCAGATGTTGTCCGCGTACCAGCGCAGGTACAGCCCCGATTCATGCGGCGCTTTCTCGTAGGGGTCGGCGCGCAGATTGACGATCACCGGCCAGCCAGGCACGTCGCGCACCGCCGTGGCGATGTTGCCGTTGGTGACCGCGAAGTGCACCTTCCAGTCGTTCCAGCGAACGGCATTCAACTCACCGCCCTGGCCAAAATAGAAGATCTCCTCGCGCGGGCCCTTCCTGGTCTCGCCCCGGAAGTAGGGCAGGAAGTTGTAGCCGTCGAGGTGCGCCTTCCAGGTCTTGCCGTTGGCGGTGTATCCCTGCTTGACCTTGTCGACGATGTCCGGTACGCCCGCTGCCGCCAGGAAGGTCGGCAGCCAGTCTTCCTGCGAGAAGATGTCGTTGACGATTGTTCCCGGCTTGATCGTTCCCGGCCAGCGCACGAGCATCGGCACACGGAAGCCTCCCTCCCAGGTGGTGCCCTTCTCGCCGTGGAACGGCGTCGTGCCTCCATCGGGCCAGGTGCCGGTCTCGGCACCGTTGTCGGTGCCGTAGACGACGATGGTGTTGTCGGTCAGCCCCAGGTCGTCGATCTGCTTCAATACCGCGCCGACCATGTCGTCGTGCTCCACCATGCCGTCAGGGTAGATGCCGATGCCGGTGCGGCCCTCGGCGGACTTCTTCAGGCGCGTCCACACATGCATGCGCGTGGTGTTGAACCACACGAAGAAGGGCTTGCCCTTTCTCGCCGCGTCGGCGACGAACTTCTGCTCGGCGGCGAAGATTTCTTCGTCGACAGTTTCCATGCGCTGTTTGGTCAGCGCGCCGGTGTCCTCGATCTTCTGCCCGCCCTTGCCGTCGCTCCAGGTGTGCAGCACGCCGCGCGGGCCGAATTTCTTGCGGAAGGCAGGGTCCTTCGGGTAGTAGTAGGTCTCGGGTTCTTCCTCGGCGTTCAGGTGGTAGAGGTTGCCGAGGAATTCGTCGAAGCCGTGCACCGTGGGCAGATGAGAGTCCTGATCGCCGAGATGGTTCTTGCCGAACTGGCCGGCGACATATCCCTGCTGTTTGAGCAGGTCGGCGATGGTCGGCGCCCAGGTCGGGATGCCCTGCGGCGAGCCGGGCATGCCGATGGTCAGCAGGCCGGTACGGAACGGATGCTGGCCGAGAATGAACGACGCGCGCCCGGCGGTGCAGCTCTGCTGCGCGTAGGCGTCGGTGAAGATCGCGCCTTCCCGGGCGATGCGGTCGATGTTCGGCGTCTGGTAACCCATTACGCCCAGGTTGTAGGCGCTGACGTTCGAGATGCCAATGTCGTCGCCCCAGATGACCAGGATGTTGGGTTTCCTTGCCGGCGCCTGCGCGAAGGCAGGTACGGCCGCAGCCAGCACCAGCCCGATTGCGGCGGTGATCACGAGGACGAATCGTTGCAGGATCATTTCCTTGCTCCCAGGAGTTGTGCCGTTACTGAATCGGGCGGTGCGCTTGCATCACTCGAAGGCGAAGATCTTCTTCCAGTCGTTCTTCATGCTGATGACCGTCCAGCCCTGTTTCTTTGCCTCGTCGTAGAGCGCCTGCGTGAAGGTGCCGACCTTGGTGGCGGGCAAGCCCTGCGCCGGGCCGTAAGCGTATTCGCGCTTGGCGTCGTCGTGCAGCACCAGCATCGAAAGCCGTGCGCCGTCGCCGGCGTGGGTGTATTCGAGCATCTGCTGGTCGCCCGTCGAGTTGCCGACGGCCATCACCGGGCGCCGACCGATCATCAAGTGGATCGCTTCGGGCTTGCCGGCGTTGTTATCGTTGAGCACCAGCTTCGGTTCCTTGGTCAGGAAGGGCTTGCCGTCCTTGGCGTAACCGTAAGTGGTGCCGCCGGCGGTGCCGATCACCTGCTCGGGCGGGATGCCATAAACTGCTTCAGCGTACGTACGCACGAAATCCTGGCCACCGCCGGTGACGATATAGGTCTTGTAGCCGCTGGCGCGCAGGTACTTCAGCACTTCCTGCATCGGCAGGTAGGTGAGTTCGGTATAAGGCTTCTTCCAGCGCGGATCCTTCGCTTCGGCGAGCCACTTCCTCGCTTCCGCCTCGAAGGTCTGGACCGGCATGCCGGTCAGCGTTGCGGCAGCCAGCTTTTCGAGGTCGGGCAGGGTCAGCTTGGCCATCGCCGCACGATCGCCCTTCAGGATCTCCAGCACCGTCGAGAACGGGGCGACCTTGGCCAGTTCGGGCTTGGCCTTGACCAGCGCCGGAACGCTTTCAAGGATGTACATCACCTGCGAATATATCGGGTGTTCGACCCACAGCGTGCCGTCCTGGTCGAAGGTGGCGATGCGCTCGGCGGGCGGCACGAACTTCGTACTGCCTGGCGTGGTCGTCACCTGGACGAACTCGACGATGGCCTTCTTGGCCGCACCCTCGTTCCAGGAAGGTAGCGGGTCGGTCTGCGCTTGCGCTGCCAGACCCAGCGTCAGCAGCACGCTCAGCGCAAAGGTGCGGGCAAGCGTTGAAACAGAGTACATGGTCTTCATGATTCCAGTTCCTTCGTCAATGGTTGACTATCCGTTATTGAATGGAAACGGACGGCCCTTTCGAGCCGCCCGCTTGGCAGTATCACAAACGCCTTACCAGGCTATCTGAATCCCTACGTCCTAGTCTCCTTTGGCGCGAGCCCTCGCCATTTGTTGCTTGACCTCCACGAGGACCTGCGCCAGGCTGTAGGAGGCCGGGGACTGCAGCGCCGGGTACGGGCCGTAGGACTCAAGTTCCTGCAGCCAAAGCGCCTGGCCGATGGGAATGATGTTCCAGTCGTAGATGTAGGCGGTAACGGGTCCGCCAAGTGCGCCACCCTGGCCGAGGAGGGTTTTCGGTTCGAAACCGACGGACCCCTCGAACGGATCGCGCCGGATGTTGGCGACCAAAGGCCAATGGAAGGTATGTACCCCCATCAGGCCACCGGTGTTGGCCTCGGACGCCATCGCGAAGTAGATCTTCCAGTTCTTGTAGCGCACTGCCGACGGCACCGGGCCACCGTAGTAGAAGAACGCATCGCGTGCCGATGTCGCCGATTTTCCGGTCAGGTAGTCAAGCTGGTTCACACCGTTGAGTTTGGTCTTGACGATGCCGGGATACTTGCCCGCCATGATCTGCTTGTTGAGGTCGTTGCCCTTAGCTCCGCCGGCGATCTCGACGAAGGTCGGCATCCAGTCGTACGACGCGAAGATGTCGTTGAGGACGGTGCCTGGCTTGATGTGACCTGGCCAGCGGATCACCGCCGGAGCGCGCATGCCGCCTTCCCAGGTGGTGAGCTTGCCACCCTTGAACGGCGTGTTGCCGCCGTCGGGGTAGGTGATCACTTCGGCGCCATTGTCGGTGGTGAAGACGACGATGGTGTTGTCGAGCTGGCCCATGTCCTCCAGTTTCTTCAGCACATAGCCGATGTTGTCGTCCATCTGCTTCATGGCGGCTTCGTTGGTGCCCCAGTCCTTGCCACCCTTGGTGCCGACCATGGCCATGTACTTGTCCGACAGCATGGTCGTGATGTGCATGCGCGCCGGGTTGTACCAGACGAAGAACGGCTTGTTGGTCTTCTTCGGGTCGTTGCGGTCGAGGAAGTCGATCACCTTGGCCGAGATTTCCTCATCCACGGTCTCGGAGCGCTTTAGCGTCAGCGGCCCCTCGTCCTTGCAGGTCTGGTTCTTCTCGGTGCCGTCGGATGACGTGCAGGCGAGCACCGGCCGCGGCGGCGTCATGCACAGCGTGGTCTTCGGATCCACCGCACCCGGCACCTCGGCGAGGCCGCGCACCGGCGTGTTCTTGCACGGCGGGACAATGGCCTGCACCGTCGGCGAGCTGTTGATGTCGGGGAAGCTTACGCCCTGCATCGCGTCCAGGTGATAGAGGTAACCCCAGAATTCCTGGAAGCCATGCGCCGTGGGCAGCGCCGCCGAGTGGTCGCCGAGATGGTTCTTGCCGAACTCGCCGGTGGTGTAGCCGAGATCGAGCAGGAACTTGGCCAGCGAAGGCGTGCCGGGCTGCAGGAAGGACGGGCTGCCGGGCAATTGCGGTGGGATCATGCCGGCGCGCAGCGGCGTCATGCCGGTGAAGAAGGCAGTGCGCCCGGCGGTGCAGCTTTGCTCGGCGTAGTAGGTCATGAACTTCGCACCCTCTTGCCCGATGCGGTCGATGTTGGGCGTCTCGCCAACCATCAGTCCTTGATGATAGATGCTCGGCTGCATCCAGCCTATGTCGTCGCCCATGATGAACAGGATGTTGGGCCTCTTGCCCGGCGCCTGTGCCAGCGCGGCCCCCGATGCCATGACCATTGCCACAAGCGCCAAGCCCAGCGCTCGCAGGATACGACCTGAGATTTTCATATGGAATCCCCCTGTGATTGATTCACGAACGTCAAAACGATCTCTAGTGCCTATGTCATTGCTCACAAGACCGAACAGCAGCCTCGCCGCGATGCCCTACGGGTCTTGGCAGCTTACCGCCATCGTGGCTGGTTGAACACTTCCCTTTAGGGCAGGTCGGACGGGGTCCCTTCGAACAAACCTGAGGCCTGCGCGAGTCGTGTGAGTTCGGCCACGGAGTGCGCCTGGAGTTTGGTCGTAATGGCCGTGCGATGGAGCTTTACCGTCCGCTCGCTGATACCCAGGTCGGCCGCGATCTGCTTGTTGAGCCTGCCCGTGACGACGTGCCGCAAGACACCTAGCTCGCGACGCGTGAGGGCAGCGAATCTGGCTCGTAACGCGTGCAAACGGGCGCTTTCTGCACGGCTTCGGGCATTTCGGGCAATAGCCCGATCCACGGCGGCGAGAAGGTCCTCTTTCGGCGCTCGCTTGGTGAGGAAATCCTCGGCTCCCTGGCGCATTGCCTGTACCGTTGAAGGGATGTCACCCTCCCCGGTGAGGAAGACCACCGGCAGCACGTTCGCGCCGCGCTTCAGCGCTTGCTGGAGGTCAAGCCCATCCATTCCCGGCATCCGGAGATCGGTGACGACGCAACCCGCGCCATCACCCAGCTCTGCGAGAAAATCGGCTGCCGATGCATGGGTCTGGACCGTGTAGCCTGACGCCTTCAACAAACGGGCGAGCGCCACGAGAAACGACGCGTCGTCGTCAATGACGTGGACCACTGGGAGCGCTTCGCTCATGCTCACCTTGCTGCCCCGGCCAGCGGCAGTGTAAAGCGGAATGTTGCTCCTTCGCCGGCATTGTTCTCGGCCCAGATTCGCCCGCCGTGCGCCTCGATGATCGTTTGCGAAATCGAGAGTCCGATGCCCATGCCGTTCGCCTTGGTGGTAAAGAAAGGCTCGAACAGGCGTTCGAGGCTTTCTGGCGCGATGCCGGGCCCGCTGTCTTCGATTGCCACCTCGATCTCGCCCTCGCTGTGACGCTGCACCCGCACCGTTATCTTGCGCCGTGCAGTGGGTAGGTCCTCGACAGCATCCATCGCGTTGAGAACGAGGTTCAACAGCACTTGCTGGAGGTGCACCGGATCGCGCATCACCAGCGGCAGTTCAGGGGCGGCATCGATTTCCAGTGCAACTTTGCGGGACAGTGACTCGCTTCGCGCAAGGGCTGCCACATTTGCCAGTTCGTCGCTCAGCGACAGCACGCGCGGGGCGAAGCTGCGGCGCTTCAGCAGCGCCCGCAGCCTGGCGATCACAGCGCCGGCACGCTGGTCGTCGTGGCGAATGTCGACCAGTATGGCCCGCAACTCGTCAAGGTCTGGCGGGTCCTGCTCGATGAACAGTTCGGCCGCCTCGGTATTGCGCAGGATGGCGCCAAGCGGCTGGCTCAACTCGTGCGCGAGCGCTGAGGCGAGCTGCCCCATCATCGACACGCGACTGGCGTGAGCCAGTTCACTGTGCAGTCGTTGCAACTCCAACTCGGTGTCGCGCCGTGCGGAAATGTCAAGTACCACCCCGCGCATCAGGATCGGCTCGCCGCGGTGGCCACGTTCGACCTGCCCGCGTGCTGCAATCCAGCGGATTCTCCCTTCAGGGAGGTGCGCGCGGTACTCGACGTCATAGCCAACGTCGCTGGCCAACGCATCGTCGAGAGCCTGTTTCGTGGGTTCCCGATCGTCGCGATGCAGTGCGCCAAAAAATCGCGCGCGATTGATGTGCTCCGATTCGCTAAAGCCAAACATCGCGCGGGCGCGGCTGGTGGCCCAGATCGTGTCGTGACCCACGTCCCATGTCCACATGCCCAGATCGGCCGCCGCACTGGCCAGGTCCATGCGCCGTTCGCTTTCCCGCAACTGGCTGGCAAGTCTTGCTCCCGCCAAAACGTCGGCGTTCAACTCGATGGACATCGCCATCAGGACGGCGAGGTAGGCCCAACTGATCATGTAGGGCATGTCGAGGACACCAGTCTCCACCAAACCCGCCTGCAAGCCCGCGCACAGAAAGAAGAACGCGATCGCGCCGCCAACAACCACGGGGCGTCGGTCTCCACCGCTGCGTGTCCATCTGACAGATGCATCGGTCACGAACGCGATCTGCGCCAGGACCGCCAGATACGGAAATACATTCCAGGGGTTGGGCACGCCTTCGGCCATATGGAAGCGGACCCCGCCGAAGGTCTCGACCGTTCGGAAACCAGCAACCGTTTGATAGGTCATGCCCGAGCCGGCAGGCGCCCCGGGCAGATAGTCGAACGCCAACCCCAGGGCGTACAGGACCGGAACCGCAACAGCAAGCCACTTGCGCCCGTTGCCGAAATACATCCAGATGAATGCCGTCAGCGATACGAGCATGACGCCGACGGCGATGTCGAGCAGACGCATCAATGCCCACCATTCGGCCAGGACGTTCGTTCGCATCAACGCCAATTCCAGACCGGAGACGCAGGCGACGGTGCCAGCACTCAGTGCAAACAACAGGCGGGCCGCACGCCGGGGTTGTCCGAGGGCAATGCTCAACTCGATCAAGCCCAGAGTGAGGCAGGCGGCGGCCACCATGGGCCAGGTGATGGTGATCCAGTTCATGGCACAGTAGCGGTGGCTTCGCTTCCCCAGTCTGCGGGACGCAGTCTGGCGCCGACCGCGACGATTCTACGCCTGCAATCGGCCCATGCGCATGCTTGCGGTGCGTGTCTGTCGGGGATCAGGGTCAGAGATCGCAGCGGGGCCGAGCGATCGCGGGAGGAACAGGCAGGGGGATTGACCGCGCGATGTCGGCCTGCGACGCATCATTGCCCGGGGGCAGGCGATGCAAGCACACGGCGAATCGCGGCGAGGATCTCGCTGCCGGCATCCGTTTTGTGAAAATAGCCCGCACACGGGCCGGCCATCGCTTCCGCGCGCACCCTGGGGCCGTCATGGGCGGTAACGAAGAAGACAGGTGTCGCGATGCCATCGGCCGCAAGTTGATTGCGGAGATCGACCCCGGACATCCCCGGTAGCTGAATGTCGACCACGAGGCAAGCAAATCGCGGCCGCTTCATGTCCGCGCAAAACTCTTCGGCGGAGGCATAGGCAACTGGCTGCATCCCCGCCGCGCGCAAGAGGCGTGCAAGCGCACGGCGAAGACTCTCATCGTCGTCGACGACACCCACATACACCTGATTCAGGCCAGCGGTCAGCATGGTCGTGGAGCGTACCCGGCGCGAGGCGCTTGGGCTACTGCCCTTTAGGGTAGTCAAGGGTTTCCGGCTCTTCCTCAGCATTGCAGGGCCAGCGCTTGCCGAAGAATTCGTTGAAGCCGGGGCTGCTGCGCCGTCCCTGGCTACCCCTGTCGATTGGCGAATGGATAGACTTGTGGCGCCGCCGCTGTTCCTCAGTTGAGGTCGGCATCCTTGAAGAATTTCGTCCCCGACACGCTGAGCGTCGCGGAGAGCCCGGTCTCCGTCAGTTGATACAGGTACACGCCCGGGGCCACCGAGGCGGCGCCGGTAAACATGGTGCCCTGACCGCCAGCCATCGCCGAGAGGTTGGCCTGGCCACCGAACTCCCAGCCCTGGTCAATGAAGTTGCGCAGGGCCTGCTCGCTGGCGAAGACGAAGATCAGGCGACTCTTCGCGACGCCGAATCCCAGCCCGCCCTGCACCTGCGCCATCTGCATGAAGGTCTGACGACCGGTCATGTGATTGACCACCATGCCCTTGCCGGTCGTGCCGCCGGCAAAAAAGAGCTTGATGCCGAAGGTGCTGAACACCGCGTAGCCGGCCGAACGCTCGATCGCAGGCCGCACCCCCGGCGCGATCTCGTACAGGGCGCTCAGTGCATCCTGTGACATCTCCCGAACCTGATGCCTGGCCTGGATGACCTTGCCTTCATTGGGAACCCCCTGGGGCAGGACGTTCTCGACATCCTTCATCGGGTCCCAGGACCACTGCTGGGCGGCGAGCGGTGGTGCAGCGAGGCAAATGGCTGCAACGAACATTGTCAGGCGTGCTTTCATGTGTTTTCCTCCGGAGAGCACCTTGTGCTTGGTTGATTGCCACGAGAGAGATACCTCCCGTCTGAATTCGGACTGTCCTGTCGGACGTGTCCTACAGCGGAGTCTACTACTTGTGCCCGCACGCTGACGCTGTCTTCCCTTCAGGGCAGCCACAGGTTTCCGGCCCTACGTCGGCGTTGAAGTGCCAGCGGTCGCGGAAGAGTTCGTTGAAGCCGTGCGCGGTCGACAGGTGCGAGCAGCGCATTAGCCGGCAGCCCGGGTTACGCCACGTCCAACTCCACATGCACGCGCCTGCCCAAGGCCGTAGCCATGTTTACCAGGGCATCGAGAGAGAAGCGCGACACGCGCCCGCGCGGTGCCGGAAAAGCTCCGACTCGTTGATTCCTCGTCGGGGCAACCCGTCATCAGGGTGTTCCGAGGAACAGATAGAGATTCGAGTAGCCGCCGGTCGAGCCGGAACTCGAGTAACCGTAACCCAGGTATACCGGACCAAGCGGGGTTTCGCCGCCGAGATAGATGGCGCTGGAGTTGATCCAGCCTTTCAACTCGGTTTCCGTAAAGGGTCGGCCGACCTTGGCGGCCTCGAGCGCGACACCCAGACGCATGTCACCGCGCAAGCCCAGCGGCAGGCGGCCGATGATCCTCTCGGCCCGCACGCTACCGTAGCTCATGTCGTCGCCCTTCAACTGGCCGACGGCAAAGGCGGTCATGTTGAGCATGCCGCCAAGGTTGCCAAGATCGTAGTAGGGAAGCTTGCCGATCGGCGAACCCTGATAGCTGAGGCGGGTGCCGAAAACCCAGTCGCCGAGGCTGGTGTAGCCTCTAAGATCGGCGTCGAGTTTGCTGTAGTCTTCGGTCTGCGAGTCGAAATAACGCGTGTTGACGGACCAGCCCTTGGTCGGGAAGTAGAGGCGATCGGTCTGATCCAGGGCGAGCGCGGCAAACCAGCCGTTGTAGTCCTTCGACTCCTCCGGGAAGAGTGGCGATCCGGTATCGATTTGAGCCTTGTACCAGGTTTGCTGCCAGCCGGCGTGGATCTGGCCCAGCAGGCCGATGTTGATGCCGCCGCTCAGCCGTACGTCGGTCTGCGTGATCCGGTAGTCGGCGAGTTTGTCGTTGTTCTCGTAAATGCCGGTGGAGCGGTTGCCGAACCGGAAGTTGGTTTCCAAGAAGTAGCGCTGGCGCTCGTCGAGCGGTTGGTAGTAATCGACTCCGACGCCTGATCGCGAACCGATCTCCCCGAAGGCAAGGATCTCGCCGCCCAGGCTGTTGAGCCAGGTCTTGTTGTAGCCGAGGCGCAGCGTATAGGTCGAGTCCACCTTGAAGTTGGTGTCGAGGTTGACGCCATAGCGGAGGTAATCGGGTCCCCAACTCTTTTCCACGGGCGTCACGCGCAGCACATTGCGGCCGCGCAGCGTGTTGTCCAATGCGTAGTCGATGTTCTCGTAGTAGCCGTCGCCGTACGCGCGCAGCAGGTCGCTTCTGACCACGTCGGGGTCGATTGCCTCGCCGGGCCGGGTCTCCAGATGGCGCTCGATGACCGCTGGATTGACCCGTTGGAGACCGGCGATCTCGATAGCATCGATCTTTGGCGCGTCGCGCCGGGCGATCTGGATGCTTTCCGACCAGGCGGCATAGGCGGTCTCGCTGACCGCCAGCGGACGCAGGCGGTCAGCGAGTGCTTCAGCGGCCCTGGCGCCGCGGTCAGCCGTTTCCGCGGTGCGCTTGAAGTCACCGGCCGTGATTCCTTCGAGATCGGGCTTGATATAGATGTCGGTGGGTTTGAGCGTCGCCAGCGAGCGGCTGACGTTCTGTTCGGTCAGGATGTTCACCATCTGCGCCGACACGCTGAGCAGCGAGCCGATTTCGTCTGCCTTGAGCAATGGCGAGCCGACATTGACGGCAATGACGATGTCCGCCTGACAGCGTGCCCGCGCTTCGCCGATCGGTACGTTGTCGACCAGACCGCCATCGACCAACTTCTCGCCGTCGATCTCGACCGGCGACATCAGGCCGGGGACCGACATGCTGGCGCGCATGGCCCTCGACAGGCTGCCCTCACGAAAAACCACACGCTCGCCATTGACGATGTTGGTGGCGATGATCGACAGAGGCAGCGGCAGCGAAGCGATTTCGCGTTCGCCAAGATAGTCGTAGATCAACTGGTTGAAGAACAGCTTGATCTTTTGCCCGGTGACGATCCCGCTCTGATAGCGCATGCCGTCCGCGCTCACTCCGGTCTCCGACGCCGGCAGGAATCTCTTGTCGCGAGCCTTCTTGCGAAAGCTCTGTTGCGAAAAGGTCGGGTCGTCCTGGAAGAGGTCGTCCCAGTCCGCTTTGGCCAGTTCCTCGCGCATGATCTCCGGTGTCAGCCCGCCGGCGTAGGCGCCGGCCACCAGACCTCCCATGCTGGTGCCGGCGACACAGTCGACCGGTACGCGCATTTTCTCGAGCACTTCGAGAACGCCGATATGCGCCGCGCCGCGCGCGCCGCCGCCACCGAGAACGAGGCCGACACGCGGTCGTGGCGTCTCGGCGGCGCTGGCGATGCAGCCGATGGCGAACAGCGCGAGCAGCAGCAAGTGCCGGCAAAGCATGCGTTTCATGACTGGCCTATTCTGGTTTCCGGATCGGCGTTCGCCATTCCTCGTCTGGCGCGGGTCGTCCTGGTCAGGCTCAAAGGCTAGCCCTTGCTGCTCGCGGGGAGCGAAGTGAGAATCGTCAGTGCGGCTTGCACGTGTTCGGCGGCATCCCGGCCGAGGCTGGTGAGATAGCCGCCATCGACCTGCGTCAACAAGCCCTTGGAGTGCAGTCGCTGTGTTGCCGCGATGATTGCCGGGGCGGCCGTCTTGTGGATCTTGATTCCTTGCTGGGTGCTTGCCAGATCAAAGTGGACCAGGGTATTCAGTTCATCGACCAGATCGGGCGTGAAAGGCATGGTGATTCCTCGTTCGGCGAAACCGGTGTTTCCGGGGGGCTCCATTTTAGCGCGCGCAGCACTCGAGGGCCTCAGGAACTGCACGAAAGCGTCGAGCAACCGGCCCTGTGCCGGGCCCAATCGGGTCGCTTGGCGCTGAACGCTGCGCACCCTGCCTGCTCCACATAGGGGTGGCGCAGCACGTCGAGGAGATCATGGATGCGCTGCGTGTCGCCCTGTTCAGCGCGGTCGATGGCCTGTTGCGCGAGGTAGTTGCGCAGCACGTAACGTGGGTTGGCGGCGTTCATGCGCGCTGCTCGGCGTGCCGCCGGCTGAGCGTCCTGGCGAACCCGAGCCGCGTAGCGCGTGAGCCAGCGCGAGACAGGCGCGGAGAAGCGCAGGCGCAGGTCATCACGATAGAAGGCGCTCTGGACAACATCAATGGCTGGATTGTCGATGTCCAGCGAGGCCAGGCACCGGAAAAACTCGGTCATGTCGATTTCCGCCTGCCGCATCAGTTCGAAAAGTTCCTCGAGCAGGTCGGCATCGTCATGGTGCCACTCGCACAGACCGAGCTTGCCGGCAAAGGCCGCGCAGAACTCGCTCGAATAGACTTCGTCGTAGCGTTCAATGCCGGCTGCCAGTTCGACCGGCCGCGGCGTCAGCATGGCCAGCGCGTCGGCCAGCCGTTCGAGGTTCCAGCGCGCGATCGCCGGCTGCCGGGCAAAGCAGTAGCGCCGGCTCGAGGCGTCGGTGGTGTTCGGCGTCCAGCCGGGATCGAAATTGTCGACCCAGCCGTAAGGCCCGTAGTCGATCGTCAAACCGAGAATCGACATGTTGTCGGTGTTCATCACGCCATGGACGAAGCCGACGCGCATCCAATGCACCATCAGGCGGGCGGTACGTTCGCAGACTTCGCCGAACCACGCGGCCAGGCTCGGCTCGGCGCCGGTCACGAGTTCGGCGAAGTCGCGCGCGATCGTGAAATCGACCAGGCGCTGCAGCAACTCCCGCTCGCCGCGCGCGGCGAGCAGCTCGAAATGCCCGAAGCGGGTGAACGAGGGGGCGACCCGGCAGACCACGGCACCGGGTTCGGCGACCGGATGGCCGTCGTAGAACATGTCGCGCACGACCGTTTCACCGGTAGCGACGAGACTCAGGGCGCGGGTGGTAGGCACGCCGAGGTGATGCATCGCTTCGCTGCACAGGAATTCGCGGATCGACGAGCGCAGCACGGCGCGTCCGTCGGCTCGCCGCGAGTACGGCGTCGGTCCGGCGCCCTTGAGCTGCAGCTCGAGACGCTGCCCCTGGCGATTGACGGCTTCGCCGAGCAGGATGGCGCGGCCGTCACCCAACTGGCCGGCCCACTGCCCGAACTGATGGCCACCGTAGCAACTGGCGTAGGCGGCCATCCCCGGCAACAAGGCGTTGCCGGCCAGCGCGGCCAGCATCTCCGGCGCCGCCATGGCTTGTTCGTCGAGACCGAGCGCTGCGGCGACCTCGCGCGAATGGGCGAGCAGGGTCGGTGCGGCGACCGGTGTCGGATCGACCGGCGACCAGCAGGCGCCGAACACCTGTCGCGGCGCGTTGTGTCGATCGGTGTCGCCGGGCAGGTCGCGCAGGAAGCGATTGTCGAAGTTCAGCATTGGCGCGGGGCATCCAGGCAGAGGGTCAGTCGGCAAGGTGTGGCGGTGGACTGGTGACCGCCGCCGGTCGCAACGGGTGCGGAGGACTCAACCCTGCCTGACCATGTCGATGATCTTCGCCGTATCCAGCGATCGTGCCTGTGCCTGCATCTCGGGCAGATAGCGCGCCTGCAGACCCTTGGCTTCGCCGAGCATGCTGTCGAAGCTTTCGCGCAACATCTGCGCCGAGAAGCTGCGGCCACCCGCGTAGTAGCGCCTGGCGACATGGCCGAGTGCATAGGTGCTGGCGAAACTCATGCCGGAACTCACCGCCTGCTTGCCGAGGCCACCGAGCATGCCGCCGCCGATCTTGCCGAGCAGGCCGCCGAGCAGCTTGCGGCCCGCTTGTTCGAGATACTGCGAGGTCAGCCCGACACCGAGGGTGGCAAGGAAATCCTTGATATGCCCGCGATCGAGTTCGAAGCCGTAGGATTTGCCGATGCGATAGACCAGCTTCATCTGCAGCGGGATGATCGCCATCGTCGACAGCGATTCGGGCAGCAGTTCGAGCGCGCCGTTGAGGATCGCGGCATTGAGAATGGCCTTCTCCATCTCGGCCTCGCTCATCGTCGACGCGTGCTCAGCGACGGCGAACACGGGCGCGGCCGGTGGCTCGTCAACGGCGCTGTCGGTTGCCGAGGCACCGACCGGCAGCGCAGCGATCGCCTCCGCCTGGCGCGTATACGCGGCCGACTGCTGCACATCGAGAGCCAGCGCGTGGCGCAGGTCGGCGAGAAATGCCTGTTCGGCAGGCGACTGCACGCCGTCGGCATCGCAGACGCAGACGGCCATCTCAAAGGCGAGTTGACGCGCTTCCGGCGAGGTCAGCGCGGCGACTGCCGACGGCATCGAGACGCGCTTGAGCAGCACGTCCTGATAGAGGGCGGCAAGGTTGATCGATGCTTCGCCGGCCAATGCGTCGGCGATGCGCTTGAGTTCGGCGCGCTCGGATTCGTCCTTGTTGCCGTCGGCAAAGGCAGCCATCAGGCTGAGCGTGAGGATGGCTTTCTGTTCGTGTTCGTTCATGCTGGGTCTCCTGGAAAGTGTGGCCTTTGGGCAGGACGAGTATCGACAAGTTCCGGTGCGCAGGCAAGGAGCGCGGGGTCGGCCGGCGGATCTACAATGCCAAGCAGCCGCTGTGCAGTCGGTTCCTGCCTCAGAGGGCAGGTGTCAGGTGCCCGCGGAGAACAGCGGTACGCGTGCGAGGTGAGAGGAAAGGCGGTCGCGCGCCTGCGCGGTGTAACCGAAGTCGCCGCGTGAGGCGTGCCATGCCGTCATGATCGCTTCTCCGACGCGCTCGATCCGGGTAGCCATCAGCGCTTCGTCGTCGCCAATCTTGCGCGCGAGGCGCAGGAACGATTCGTGAGTGACGTCCTGCCAGCGTTTCGAACGCGCGAGGTTGAGCGCCAACTGGTCGTCGGCCTTGTACTGAACGGTCGATACGAAATCGTAAGCGGGCGCAAGTCGGGCGTTGGCGCCGTCTGGGTAGATCAGGCTCCAGTTCTTGAGGTGGGCATCGCCGTTACCAGAGGCAATGACGAAAACCAGTCGCCGGATGAATTCGTCCAGTTCCGATTCTCCCGCGAGTTTGTATACCAGGTTGGCCAGCGTTTCGTAGTTGTAGCTGGCGTATTTTTGCTCGGGGTAGAGCCCCAGAATCTGCGCGAAGTCCTCGATGTGAACGCGCCTGCCCGGCGACGGGCGGTCGAAGCGGCGGACAGCCAGAGCCGTTTGACCTCCGAATGTACTGGCTTCCGACGGTAAGCCAGAAATCTCGGCAACCGGAATCAACCGAATTTCCGGGATATCGATGCCGCTGGCCTTTGCCCAGAGCATGGTTGCCTGCTCGTTTTCGGGCACACCTGGAAAGCGGGCGTCCGGCAACTTGACGATCCAGTCGCCGCCGGTGCCGCTGACCGGGATGGTCAGTCCGCGCCCTTCGCGTCGGGCGGAAAACTTGAGCTGTACTCCGGCCAGCGAAAAATGCCAGTCGCTTTCGCCGGCGTGCCCTTCGGTCGCCTGAAGGGTTGCGTCTGCGGTTTCCGGCAACGCCTCGTCGGCCGTGATGCGAACGGCACCGGGCAAATCCTCTCCCAGGTGATGGAGGAGGAAGAACTCGCGATATACCGAAACACCGGCCTGGCGGGCAATCATTTCGCGCAAGGGACCTTCCGGTAGCAGATTGGAAAACCATGGCGGTGTGCGTGATCGGGAGGCATGCACCTGGTCAGGATCGTCGAGAAACTGTTGCCCAAGTATCGGCCTGGGATAGGCTCGCTTGTACGATTCGACGAGCCTGAACTCGCAGCCGTCGTTGCGCGTCAGGTTCAGTTGCCCGACGTGGATGTCGTTGATCCATACGCCAAGGTTGTGCTCCATTCAGCCCTCCTCGTCGTCGACGATCAGCGACGCGATCCTCGGCCGATCGGACTCGTCCCAGCGGGCATGGCGAGCGAAGAATAGCTCTACGAGCGGCCGCATCCACTCGGCGCGCAACTTCAGGAAAGCGGCGCTATCGCCGTCATCGAGCGCCCGTCGAACGGCTGCGCTGATGCCATGCGACAGCAGGAGGCGGGAATCATCGATTCCGACCAGCAGGCGGCGTACGCCCCTCTGGTGTGGCGGATGGATGAGCCGGTTGGCTGCCGATTGCAGCGCTTCCTCAGCTTTGCCGGCACGCACTGGAAAGATCTGCACCAGTGGTGATGAGTCATGGCCCGAATGGACTTGGCTCATGAGTTGCCCGGCGGCCAGCCTGTCGCCGGTTACCAAGTCGCGTGGTTCGAGGCTAAACAGGGCAAGTGCCAGCAGCTTGCTCGCCGCGAAGCGGAAATTGAAGCGATCGGCGACGTCGGGTATTGCCGATGGTTTTCCGCTGACCATCTCCAGCATCCCATTGACGGAGCGTTCCTCACTTTCCGGGAGAATGCGCGCCAGGGCCTTGCGCGTCGAAACGGTATCTCCCTGGTGAGCGCCATTCAGCGCGCCGCGCCAGATCCAGCGTGCCAGCAGTTCGCGCGATCGCGGCGACGGTTGGGGATGGAGCTGGAAGAACCTGCCCAGGGTCACGAACGCCTGCTTGTAAGGCAGCAGGTCGTAATGGGGGATGCCTGCATCGCTCTTGAGGAACTGGATAATCTGGCTTGCGGTGGCCGCCGTCAACCGGTACGCCTGTTCGGCTTCCTTGTCAGTCAGGCGTGGCGGGTCGCTGCGGGCGCTTTCCACGACCGGTAGCCCGAGCAGAACGCGCAGCAGCCGGTGCAGAATTCTTTCTTCGATTCGCCCGAAATCCAGTTTTTCCAACTCGGAAGAAATCTGTGTGATGGTCGCTGGCCGGCTCTGCAAGCGCGAGCCGTTGAGCGCGTCGAAAACGTCGGAATCGTCAAGCGACTTGCCGGCCGAATTGATCCGATTGAAGATGTCACGCAGAATGGCCTGGTCGTCGCTGCGGACAATGTAGGCGGGGATCTCGTATTCGCGTAGGCGCCGGCCCAACTGGATTGCCGTGTCGCGCCTTTGCCGACTGCCGGGCGCGGCGGCGTGGTCGAGCAACCATTGCATCAGCTTTTCCGCGTCAAGCACGACGGTCATTGGCAGCCAGCGCGACGGATCGGCGCGGCGCTCGCCGATGGCAGGAGGAGCAACAAAGTCCGCCGCATCGAGGTCGACGTACAGGGCGAAGTCATCCGAGTCCGGGTCGGCAGCGAGCAATGTCCGGGCAAGGGAGACAATTCGCTGCTGACCATCGACCACCCACAAGGCATTCGGCATCTGCGGAGCAGGCAGGGCGAGCGATCCGAAACGCACTTCGCCCGCCGGCGCCGCTGCTTCCCAGAGCAGCAGCGTTCCCACCGGATAACCCCGAAAAAGGCTTTCCAGCAGGAGCCTGGCATCCATGCGGTCCCATTTGAGGCCGCGCTGGAAACTGGGAATGCGAAGCCGGCCGCTTGCCACCACCTCCAGCAGGTCCTGGACGCTGAAGGTCCGCGCTTCCGGGCGTCTGTCGAGCAGCGCGTTGCTTGTGTGGTTGGCCGCGGTCGTCATGGCTGTGGTCGGGTTGACATGTTCGGTCGATTGTTTCACAAGCCTCTTGTTTCTTGGCGGTCCAGTCTCTCCACCTGGGGTTGCCGGTTGCCCGCCCAGGTCAGGCGAAACGACGCGGCGCGGCGTGGATTGCCGACCAGCGCCGGCCGGAAGCAGGCGAGGTTGGTGCCGCCGGCGCGGCGCACGCTGGGGTAGATGACTCCCAGCGAGCCGGCGTCGAGCAGGCGTGCCGCGAGACCCTGCGATGCGACATAACTGGCGGGGTCGAGACAGGCGGCGAAGGCCGGCGCGGCGCGCAGATCGTGGAACTCGCTGCTGAAATCGGCGAGCAGCTCCTGGTAGTTGACGCTGTCGTCGAAGCGGTCGATTTCCTGGTACTCGACTGTCTTGTGGAAAATGATTTCGGCCAGTGCCGTTTCCAGTTCGAAAGCGCAATACCAGGCGCCGCGTTCGCCGTCGTTGAAGCGGCTGCCTTCCGGGCGCGGGTAGGTGAAGGCGGCATTGACGATGCGGAAGTTCGGCACGCCGAACACCAGCTCGTCGACGCCGATTCCCGGCAGGCCGCCGCGCTCGCCGATCAGCCTCTCGTTGGTGGCGTTGTCGAGTTCGAAGAGGTCGCGCAGGTGGTCGAGGTTCTCGGCGATAGCGGTCAGTACCGAGTCCTCGCGCTCGGCAAAACGCGACGGAATCAGCCGCACCGTATCGATCTGGCGCAGGTGCGACAGGCTCGGCAGTGGCGGGTTCATATGCCGCCGCGCCGCGCTTCGAGCAGTTTGCGCACGGTCTGCATGGCCAGCAGGCCGCCGCCGAGCATGAAAGCGAGCGGCGAGCGGCCGGCGAAAACCCGGTTGCTGTTCGGCAGGCTGACCCACTCATCGGCCAGCTTGTCGCCGTAAAGGATGTGCAAAGCCTTGTAGATGCCGATCAGGTAGGAGATGCGCGTGATCCGGTCGACTTCGAGCAGCCGGTCGGGGTTCTTCTTCCACTCGTAGAAGGCGCTGCTCGACAGGCCGCCGAGCAGTTCGCGCGCGTCTTCATCGCGCAACCGCCAGGCACTTGCCAGATTGAAGAAACCCTGCAGCGCCGACTTCGAAAGGCGCTCGCGCTCGGCGCGCGCGTTGAGATCGACAAGCGTTGCCGGTTCGAAGCGGCTGGCGGGGTAGGCATAGGCAAGGTTCATCGGTTTCTCCTTCTAAGGATATTTTATACTCCGTTTCTGGAATTGCAAGGGAGTCGGGCACTGTTGTGCCGTGTTGCCGGATGCCCGCGAACCGAAATTGACGCGGGTTTGGTGCGCCACCCGTACTCGATGGAGTGTGCCTGAGTTTCTTCTCCATCCAGCCCAATGAACGCCGATGCCGTGGTCTGAAGTAACGCTGCAAGCGCCATCCTCAAACGATCTGGCATCGCCAACAAGGTGTAGCGCCCGTTGCCGGCGGCTTGTCAAGTAGCGTAGGATGACGCCCATGAGCACCCTCACTTTTGACACCCACAAAGTCGTCAAGCGCCTGATGGAGGCCGGCATGCCCGAGGCGCAGGCGGAGATTCTCGCGGAAGAGCAGGCCCGCTTGATTGACGAGAGGATCGCCACCAAGCTGGACATCGCCGAGGTCAAAGCCGAGTTGGTTCTGGTCAAGTGGATTGTCACCACTGTGCTGGCTCTGGCGCTGGCGAACTTCGCCAAGCAGTTCTTCTAATCCATCACGGCGACACCGCAAGAGCAGCGATCGGACGGATCAGCGCCGATGCACACAAGCATCTCGGGTAAGTCCTTAGACCAGCATGCGGCGACAGGAACCTGGTTGTCTCCTCGCAGAGGATTCCCAGGCACGCCCTCATTGCCGGCGTGTGTGGACGTGTCGTCGCTTTCTCCAAGATCGAGCGCTCTGCGTTGCGACGACTTTTCAGATGTGCTTGCGGATGTCAGCAACAACCCAGTTTACCGATCGATTGCCGCCGCTATCCGATCGTCCGGCCTTCCTGCGGTAGGTAGGTCGACAACCATTTGTACGTCCTCCAGCTTGCGCTTCTCGAAGCGACGCGAAACGGATTGACTGACACCCTTCTCGGATGTCTGCTCAAGTCGCCCGATGATGCGCGACAGCGGCTGGCCCAGTTGTTTTGCAAGCGGCGTCACGAGGATTCCTGACCGACGCCATCCTGCGCGCCATGGTTCACCGCCCATCTACTTCCGGGGCTGATACGCCATCGAGCGTGCCGAGAGGCTGAAGGCATCCGAGAAGCAGGCACCGTCCTCGGCCCCGTGCTGCTTGAGGAAGGGGAAGATCGCCTCGATCATGCGCACCGAGCCGCAGGCGTAGATCTCGTGCTGCTTGAGTTCGGGGAAGTCTTCGAGAATCGCTTCATGGACGAGGCCGGTGCGGCCGCTCCACTGGTCTTCGGGCGCCGCTTCGGAGAGTACCGGGATGAAGTGGAAGTTGGCGTGCTCGCGCGCCCAGCGCGTGGGCAGCTCGGGCAGGTAGAGGTCCTTGAGGCCCTTCACGCCCCAGTAGAGGTGGATTTCACGCTTGAGCCCGCGTTTGAAGGCATCCTCGACCATGCTCTTGACCGGCGCAAAGCCCGTTGCACCGGCGACGAAGACGATCGGCCGATCCGACTCGCGCAGCGAGAAGTCGCCGATCGGTCCCTCGAAGCGGACCTCATCTCCCTCCTTCATCTGCTCGAAGACGTGCGTGGTGAAGCGGCCGCCGGGCATCAGGCGAATCTGCAGTTCCACGAATTCGTCCTCGTGCGGCGGATTGGCAAACGAGAAGGCGCGGCGCTGACCATCGTCGAGAATGATGTTGACGTATTGGCCGGCCTTGAAGCGGATCTGCTGCCCTTCCGGGAGCTTGAGCAGGACGCGCATGACGTCGTGGGTGAGTTTCTCCATCATGACGACGCGGGCGGTGTATTCCTGGAAACTCCTGGCGAAGGCGCCGGCCTCGTACTCGATGACGGCGTCCTCGAGCGCGGTGGCGCAGCACATCAGTACCTTGCCCTGGGCCAACTCCTCGGCCGAGAGCGCGCTCGGCTGGTAGAGGCCGGGATCGACCTTGCCCTGCAACACCGTGCACTTGCAGACGCCGCAGCCGCCGTTGCGGCACTCGTAGGGCAGGTCGATTTCCTGGCGCAGGCCGGCGTCGAGCAGCGTTTCGTCGAAGCGCGCGTTGACCGACCGGTGGTCCGGGTGGAAGGTGATCGAAGTCAGCGCCTTGGCCGAACCCAATCGTTTGGGGGGTAGCCAGGGAACCAGGAAGAGCAGGGCAGTCAAACCCAGCACCCAGTACCAGACGTGCAGTGGCGGGAGTATGTAAACCAGCGCCAGCACCGGCAACTCGAACCAGTCGAACTCGATGTTGGTCGGCACCACCGCCATGTCGGCTTCGCCACCCTGGCTGAGAATCGGCTTGACCAGCGCCAGGGCGATGAACATCAGTGTCACGGCGATGGCGATCGGCTGCGGCGGGTTGATGTGCGCGCGCGGCACGCGCTGCACGTGCACCCACATGATGATGGCGACGATCAGCGGTGCGCCGATGTGGATGAAGGCGAGCAGCGTGAACAGGCGGCTATTGACGGTTTCCAGGTAGAGGAAGTTGCGGATCAGCGTGCCGTTGAACATCGGCAGGATGTCGAACCACTCGGCGGTGGCGATGACCACGAACTGCGCCAGCTTGTCCCAGACCAGCATGAAGCCATTGACGCCGGCGATGTAGACCAGCCACAGCAGCGCGACGCCGGTCAGCCACGAAAACGAGCGGAAGCCACGATAGCGGTCGTAGGCGAAATGCCGCAGCATGTGCAGCAGCATCGTCAGGATCATGCCGTCGGTCGCATAGCGGTGGATGCTGCGCAGAATCCCGCCGGCCCACCACTGGTTGTGCGTGATCCGCTCGACCGAGTCGAAGGCGTCATGCACGCCGGTGTCCGCGAAGATGTACAGGTAGAGGCCGGAGCCGACCAGCAGCCAGAACTGCCAGAAGCTGATCGTCCCCAGATGGTAGAAGGGGTTGAGCTTGTCGCCGAAAGCGATGTTGAAGACGTTCTCGATGCGCATGAAGAACCAGCGCACGATTCGTTGCAGAAGTTTGACCATGGTCGATGTCGGCTCGAAAAATGGGTGAGGCGTGAGTGCTTACCTGACAGTCGCTGCGGCAGCGATCATTTGAAGAACAGGCCGCCGCGGTCCGGGTTGAAGTCGATCACCATCACCTGTGCCGGAGCGAGCGTGATCTGCTCGTCCTTGACGTAGTCGAAGCCCGGTTTCACGAGGTTGTCGTCCATTCGGACGGCCAACTGATGGGTGCCCGCCTTGACCTCGAAGCGCTTGTAGACGGTCGACACGCCATCCTTGTACAGGCCGGTCGGATGCATCACGGTGCGGAAAACGGGCTGGCCGTCGAGATCGACTTCCAGCCGGATGTCGGAGCGCTCGCGCGGACAATCCATCGGCGCGCGCATGTTCGGCGGCATCTTCGCCAGTTCTTCGGGCGTGCGCTTGCGGCACTCGCGGTCACCGAGGTGGCTGATCGACAGCTTGATCAGCGCGACGTCGTTCGGGATTTGCTGGTACTTCGGCCAGGTGGCAAAAACGCCGATGAAAGCGGCAAACGCGCCGTAGAGAATCACCTGGCCGACGATGGCGGTGGGTTTGAGCATGGTGTGAAGCGCTCCGCAGAGAGAGTGAAAGTTCGAGAGCGTCTGCGATGCGCAGGAAGACGCGACGCACGCCCTTGCGCAAGCCTGGGTGGAAGGCGCCCACTGGCCTTCCCGACCGGTGTCGGCGCTGCTTATTAGTTATTGATTATATTGACAGCGTCACCGCGGCGAATTGACACGTGTCAAATCCGCGGACGTAACCGACGTAAACCTCGGGCTGTGGGCGCTGGCTACCGGTCGGCAGCAGGTTCGCCGGGGAGCCACTCGCCGCACAGGACTTGCCCCTGAAAAGACCATGGGCAGCACTCAGGGAAATCCGCCAGGCCGGTTTCGGTGGCCGCCAGAGCCACCGCGTCTGCCCAGATTTCCGCATTCCAGTCGTCGTCGGACAACACGGCCTGGAGACTTGGCGCTTTGGCTAGGCGTTTGCTGATCCCTTGCCGTTGCGCCCTGATCGTCCGCTGCCAGTTCGCTCCTCTGCGGTCAGGTTGGAACTGCCACTTGAGAAGATGCGCCAGCAGGATCGCCATCCGACTGGCCAACTCACGCTGTTCGCTCTTGCCCACGTCTTCGATCTCCTCAGCGATATGCTCGATATCCAGTCGGTCGAACTGCCCGGCGCGCAAGAGCCTTGCCTGTTCATTTGCCCAGGCGATGATGTCCTTTTCGTAGGTTTGCACGACGCTTCTCCTTTTTGTGTGGACTCCCACCCTATCGCTTTAGGCTAGGCAAGCTTCCTGGTCGTGTCAACTCGCCCGTCGCTCCGTCGCTGACGGCCACGGGTTCAAGCCTGCGGGGGCGCGCTACGCCGATAGGGGGGAAGTCTGTCGCTCGTCGCCGGCTGCGAGTCGAGGCGGCTTCTGAAGTCGGCCAGCGCATCGGCCAGCCTGTCGTCGTCGTGCGCCGAGGCGAGAACGACTTGCAGACGCGATGGCGGAACGGTCCGGCGCAGATGCGGTTCGCGCTCGCCGAGCAGGCGTTGCTGGGTCCACTGCTCGCCGAGGCGAAAATCACAGCCGCCGGCGCGGCAGGCGGTAACGAGGACGCCGTCGGCCCCGGCGCGCAGCGCGTATTCGACGAAGGCCGGAGGTAACTGGCCGGTGCAGAGAAGATCGATCACGGCGGTGTCGGTGGCGGCCAGCGTCTTGGCGTCGGCGCCACGTGCGCAGGAGAAGACGACAATGCGGGTGCGGCCAGTGAGTCGTGCCAGCGCCATCTCGAGTTGCTCGCGCAGCGCATTGACCGGTTGCTGCGGCATGTCGATGCCGGTGACGAGAATCTCGCGTCGGCGGAAGGGCGTCGACGACGGGCAGGACCCGGCGCAGATCCCGCAGCCCGCGCACAGATCGGCGTCGACGACCGCGAGTTTCAGCCCCGGTCGCCGCGGGTGTGGCCGCATGGCGATCGCCGCATAGGGGCAGTCGGCCAGGCAGCGGTCGCAGCCGGTGCAGTTGGCGGCGTCGACGACGGCCACCGGCGCTGGCGCGGGGTGCGGCAGGACGGGCAGAGCGAAGAGCAGAGCGGTGACGCCGAAGAGCAGCGACCAGACGATCGCCGGCGAACTGATGTCGGTCAGCGGATGGATGAACAGGATGAACCAGTCGAAATCCAGCGCTCCGGGGATCACCGCCAGATTCGCCGGTGGGTTGCTGAGTGCCGGTCGGAGCAGCGCGAGGAGGACCAGCGCCGCCAGCGTGCCGAGCATCACGCGCCGCGACGGCAGGTAGTCGACGTGCGCAATGCGGTGGACATGCGCCCAGAGGCCGAGGATCAGCAGCAGCGGCACGCCGATATGGACGAAGATCAACATCGTGAAGAAGCGGTCGTTGATCGAGTCCGGTGCCAGGAAGTTGCGTGCGGCGGGTTCGCTGAAGATCGGCAGCCAGTCGAGCAACTCGGTGGTCGCGGTGGCCGACAACTGCGCCAGTTGGTCCCAGACGATCCAGTAGCCGCCGATTCCCGCGGCGTAGGCGAGCCAGATCAGTGGTATGCCGGTCATCCACGAATAGAGGCGAAAGCCGTGGTAGCGCCCGTACGCCCATTCGCGAACGAGGTGCAGCAGCATCACCAGCATGAAGCCGTCGGAAGCATAGCGATGCAGGCTGCGCAGGACGCCGCCGAGGTACCACTGCTCCTGCGAGAGGTAGCCGATCGAGCTGTAGACGGCGTCGATGCCGGTGTCGAGCACGGTATACAGATAGAGGCCCGTGCCGACGACGATCCACAGCAGATACAAGCCGATCGCGCCAAGGTGGCGCAAGGGGTTGTCCTGGCCGCCAAAGGGAGCATCGAGAGCTTCTTCGATGCGCAGGAAGACGCTGCTCGCGCCCTGGCGCAATGTGGCGTGGAAACTCACGGAGGGGTCTGGACGAATGCGGACGGGGATTGCTCGCCCTCTATTGTATTGGCGGGGTGCTTGTGCCGAATTGATACCGGTCAATTCCAGGAAGTGCACGCTGCAACCAGCTGTTGCTGGCAGCCTCGCCCCGCGAGATAGCCGGTTCCGGCACTCGGTCCTCGGCAGCGTTAGCGTTACTGCAACAAGGGACCGCTCCGCCGTGGCTTTGGTGCGGGTTGCGAGATGGCAAGAAACTTGCTGGTGGCCACGCCATGAAATGTGCGATGTATCCACGAAAGAAGCCCTTGATCCCTATGAAATCCCGGCGGGGCTTTGCCCTGATCGAGCTTATGATCGTGGTTGCGATCATCGGCATCTTGGCTGCGATCGCCATCCCGCAGTTTGTGGACTACACGAGGAAGGGCGAAGACAAGGCGGCGCAATCCGATGCGCGCAATTTCCTGACGGCCGCGCTTCTCGTGAACTCCGGAGAATAAGCACTTTCCCCGGACGCGGGTCAGTCATCCAGCGGTATCCTCCCGGTGCACGGCGGTTCGCCGTGGCCGGGCGTCGCCTCCAGCCGTATATGAAGGACGTCGCAGCTCCTTGGCAGCTCCTTGTATTCCTCTGCCGGCATCCGCAACCAGCTGGCAGGGTGCCCTCGTGACGCTACGCCTGCTATCCAAATCCGTGGGTAAAGCTCGAAGAAACCGTGCCAAACGGCAAGGCGGCTGACAATTTTCGTCAGGCAGGTGACGCTATTGGAAAGGTGCGGCTGGGGCTCCGTACCAACCCGGGCGCCTCTCAGCCTGCTTGCGCCTTGGCATGGAATTTGATTGCATCAATCGCAACGGATTGTCCGTTGTTCTCACTGGAAGGAGTTCAAGACCATGAAGAAGCTGCAGAAAGGCTTTACCCTGATCGAACTGATGATCGTTGTGGCCATCATCGGTATTCTGGCCGCGATCGCCATTCCCCAATTCTCTGACTACACGCGCAAAGGCGAGGATAAAGCGGCCCAGTCGGACGCGAGAAATATCCTGACCTCGGCCGTCGTCAACTCGTCCCCAGAGTAAGTCCTTTCCCTTTTTGTTGGAGGTCCCATGAAAAAGATTACGCTCTCTTCCGCCGTATTAGTCACGTTGCTTGGTTCGGCTTCTGCGTTTGCCGCTACCATTTGTCCGGGGGCATCGGCTCCGGCTGCTGGTCCGGGAATAGTGCCCGCAAGTGGCGTGGCAGGCACCAACTACATGATGAGGCCCATCGCGCCCAAGTGCTCGGCGAACACGCAGGTGGATGGAACGGATGGCACGTCCGGCGCGTGGTTTGCCGTCGGAGCCAATTCGGTCAAAGGAAAGAATAGCTTTGGCGGTCATACCAACGGTGGCGCGGTTGCCGCATTTCGTGCGTGTGGCATTCCGGGGGGCTGTACCGCAGGCGAGGCGAGTGCTGCCAGAGCCGATGCCAATACCAAGGCGGCGGCCAGCACCTGATCGGCGGGATCATCGGACCAAGAAAGGCGCCTCCGATGTGCGCCTTTCTTTTTTTGGGGTCGTAAGTGCTGCAGTTTTTTCTTTCTTCGTGGCGGGCAGGTTTTCGCGATCGCACGTTTCTTGCGGTCTTCGCTCTCGGCGTGGCCTTGGTCGCGCTTGCGTACCTGTCCGCATCGTTCTCTCCCCGCCAGCCTCTGACGGTCGCGCTTGATGTTGGGCTTTCGGGGTTTCGTTTCAGTCTGGTGTTGTTCGCCATCATCCTGACGCAGGATCTGGTTGGCCGCGAGATTGAGAAGCGTTCGGTCGTCCTGACTCTCAGCTATCCCGTTCATCGGGCGACATATCTGATTGGCCGCTATCTCGGAGTCCTGGCCTTAACGGGTGTGGCAGCGCTCTTGCTCGGTTTGCTGCTCTGGACTGCGGTGATCACGCTGGGGGTCCACTATGATCAGGAGTTCCGGGTCAGTCTGGGCGTTCCCTATTGGGCGACAGTGTTCGGCGTGTGGGTTGATGTAGCGGTGGTGGCTGCATTCTCGTTATGGATTGCCACGTTGTCGACTGTCCCCATGCTCGCCTTGGTACTCGGCGCGCTGTTTGCCATCGCTGGGCGGGCGGTGGGTGCCGTTTTCGATTTTCTGGAAAAGGGGGCCGAAGGACAAACCGAGTTGGTCGTCCGCTTTGGGCCAGCGCTGGACACCATTCGCTGGGTGTTGCCCGATTTGTCGCGCCTTGACTGGCGCGTCTGGCCAATGTACGGCCTTCTCCCAGACATGCAGGCCATCATGCTGAGCCTGCTTATGGCTCTCGCGTATTGCCTGGCGATGATCGGTTTTTCGGTCCATGCCTTCTCCAAACGGGAGTTTTCCTGAAATGGCGGTAGTCGGAGGGCGTACCGGACTGGCTCTGGGAGTGCTATCGTTTGTGGTCTACGCGGCCCTCGTCCCGGCCCTGTATGCCCGTCCGCGTCCCCCATCGTCGGGTGAGATGGAGGTGGCCGTACCGCGGTTTGCCCAAGTGCTGATGGCAGCAGGGGACCGCTATCTGGCTGCTGATCTGGCCGGTTTCAGGGCGCTGGTTGCGTCTACGGAGAAAATGGACGCCGAGAACTACCGAATTCTCGCCATCGTGCAGTCCGATATCTCCTGGTTCAATCCCGCCCATGAGGACAACTACTACATTGCCGCAGCGATCTTGCCCTGGAATGGTGAGGTTGCAGCCGCGCAAGATATCCTGAGGAAAGCCAGTGACGCGCGGCCCTTTGATTGGCAGCCAGCTTTTTATTACGCCTTCAATGCCATCCACTTTCTGAAGAATCCCCAGATGGGTGCGGAATGGATGAAGATTGCCGCAGACCATGCGTCCGATGATATCGAGAAGATTCAGCTTCAACAGGTGGCCGCGCAGTGGGCTGGCAAGGGCGAGGACCGGGAGTTTGCCATTCGCCTGCACCGGGCAATGGCCAAGGAAACCCGGCACAGGTCTTTCGCCGGTTTCCTGGAGAAGCGCGCGAATCGTCTGGAGAACCTGTTGATGCTCGACCGCGCGATCGCCCGTTACGACGAACTGACCGGGAAGCCGCCGGTTCGCCTGCAGCAACTCGTGGACATCTCGATCCTGCCGGCTATTCCATCGGATCCTTTCTTGATGCAGTACGTGATCGACGCCAACGGCAAGGCGCAGGTCGTCCAGCCACGCGCGGCCGAGTCGGGGAGACCGCGGTGACGTACGCGATCCTGGTGGAGGGTATTCACAAGACCTATTCTGGTGGCTGGAGAAAGCCTTCGAAGGTCGCCCTGAAAGGTATCTCTCTGAGTATCGACGCGGGTGAGACCTTCGGCTTCATAGGACCGAATGGGGCCGGCAAGAGCACGTTGATCAAAATTCTGATCGGCGCCCTGCTGCCGACGGCTGGCAGCGCCTCGTTGTTTGATTGCGACGTGCGCGAACCGGAGGCGCGCCGGGGGCTTGGCTTTGTTCCCGAAAATCCGAGCCTGCAGGATTTCCTGACTCCTTACGAAATCCTGCTGATGGGGTTGCGCCTGCACGGTCTGCGTATCGGTGACGAGCGCAAGCACTGCATGCACTGGTTGGAGCGCTTCGATCTCGCGGCGGTTGCCGACAGCCGCCTACGCGGGTTTTCCAAGGGCATGCTGCAACGGACGGCGCTGGCGCATGCCCTGGCCATCAAACCTAGGCTATTGATCCTCGATGAACCGCTCTCGGGACTCGATCCAGTCGGTCGGAAGGATGTGGTCGATATTCTTGACGAGTACCGTCAACAGGGAGGCACACTGTTCTTCTCGTCGCACGTGCTGCATGACGTAGAGCGTATTGCCGACCGCTTCGGGCTGATCCATCGCGGGCAATTGCTGACCATCCGCTCGCCGCAGGAACTCGCCGCCGATCAGGCCGACCGGTTTGTTCTGCGCTACCGCGGTGGAGCGCCGATCGAGGGCTGCAGCGAAGTGCGGCCGGGCCTTTTTACTCTCGATGCCGGCGCGGCCGACTTGCCTGCCTTGATCGCGCGGGTCAACTCCTGCGGCGGCGTTCTGCAGGACGTGAAACCCAGCGTGTCGCTAGAAACCGTGTTCTTCAGGACCATCTCGTCGAGTGACGTGGCAGGCCGGTAAGGGCCGAGTTGCGATGGCAAGGAGGAGGGCGGCAAGCGCCATTGCACAGGCCGCTCTGCTTGCTTGACCACGACGGCGTCGTTTCGGAACTGACGATCCTGTTCCGGGCGCAACGGGGAGCTAGTCCTGGACAATGACCGCTGGACGCCGATAGCGGACCGCGGCGATGACGATGCCGGCGAGGACAACTCCGCCGAGTACGTCAAAGAGATAGTGCCAGCCCAGGACCAGCACGGCGACGATTGACGAGCACCAGAACAGTCCGGAGAAAGCCAGCATCAGCGGTGCCCGCCGCGAATAGAAGAACATGATCGATTCATGGGCCATATGCAGGCTCGGCATGCACGCGATGAACGCGAAGGTGTCGATCTCGGTCAGGGTTCCATGCATTGAGGCGTTGGTCGCCTGCCAAAGAAAGCTTTGGATATCGGCCGTGAACACCGCGCCAGTCTTCAGGTAGGCAAACGCACCCGGATCGTAATAGACCGGTCCGAAGGCCGGGAAGAGGTAATACGACAGTCCGCCAAGGAGGTAGCACAGGGACAGGGTTGCCACGTAACGCCATTGTTCGCCTTGTTCGCCACGTGCAAAGAGGAACAGGGCGACAAGAGCCATGTGGTGAAAAAAGAGGTAATACACCCAGTCGCTGAGGTGGACGACCAGCGGGTTTCGCTCTGCCCAACGGGCGATGGTCAGGTACAGAGGCTGTCCGAAAATCATTCTTTCACCGGCGATCAGCCATTCGTCAAGGATGATGCCCGTGACGAACAACTGCGACTTGAACACGGTGAAGACGTAACTGACCAGCATCAGGATGCACACCGTCGACGACAGTCCGAGCAGTGCAGCGGGCAGGTCGCGATCACGTAATGAGTTAAGCAGGAGGAGGGCGACCGGGATGATGCATGCGCGGTCCCAGACGGTGTAGCTCGTGGAAGCGCTCAAGAGGAGACAAGCGACGCCGACGGTCAGCGTTCCGGCAAACAGGAAATGCGATAAACGCCAAGGGGTTGTCGTGGTTCCACCAGGTGCGGCCTCCAGCCTTGCCGCGAGCAGGACGATCAATGCCATGACCATGAAATAGGCATCGATGATGGCCTGCCAGAAAAGCTCCAGCGTGCGGGACCAGCTATACTGGCGAGGAAGGTCGCTGGACGTGTGTATGCCGGCCGCGCCGAGCAGCAGGACGGCGCCCAGAATGAGTAACAGTTGGGCTGCCGGCGGCATCGACTTGAGGCGTGACGAAAGCATGCGAGAAGACTTGAAACATCCTTGGCAACGCAACAAGACAATGTCCGCTAGCGGATAAGACGACATTCTTGCATTCTTTTTGCCCATGCCCAAGCTGCCGAGTGAGTTGAGCGTGCCCGACGGCCCACGGTGGGGCCCGCCGGTGCTCCTTCTGCTGACCATCGTGGTCGCCATACTCCCCTTCTGGGTCGTCAGCGTTCCTCCCTCGACCGATCTCCCGCAGCATCTGAGCCAGATTTTTCTCTTCGAGGAGACTCTCGCCGGGAACCGGCCCGAACTCGTCGTGACTCCCTGGTATTACCCGAATACGCTGGTCTATGGCCTGATCTACAGCTTTTGGCTGGTCGCGGACCCGCTTGTCGCCGGGCGCCTGACACTGAGTGCTCTGGCGGCAGGCTGGCTGTTGGGCAGTTATGCTCTGGCCAGATGCCGCAGGCGCCAGATCGAGAGTTGGCTGATCGGCGTGCCTCTCGTGTTCAACTTCCTCTTCTACTGGGGCCTGCTCAATTTCCTCGTCGGCTGGCCCGTCTTCTGCCTGTTCGTCGTGGTCGCCAGCCGCCGCCCGGGCTGGTTGCAGGCCGCGGGCATGGCTGGCACTGCGCTGCTTCTCTACTATGCGCATGCGCTGTGGTTCTTGATGGCCAGTGTCTGGGTGATTGCGAGATTCGTCGACAAGCAGCCCGGCTCATGGCGGTTGTCCCTGGCATCGCTGGTTCCGGCGTGGGTGCTCGCCTGTATCTGGTATCCGCAGTTGGCCATGAACCGGCAGGCCAGCGGTGTGTCGACCATGCCGGAGTGGAGCACGATGCCCCTGGAACGTGCCAAACTGGAGTATTTCGCCAATGCGGCGCAAGGAGGCCTGCAGGGGAGTCTCGAACAGATGTTCGTGATCATTCTCGCTGCCTGGATTCTTCTCGCGGTGGTGACCCGCTGGCGGCAATTGGACGCTGAAATCGACAGGCCGCTGTTCCTTGCCGCCCTCGGGCTTCTCCTGGCCTACTGGGTGCTGCCGTGGAACTACATGAACACGATATTCTTCAACCAGCGCTGGCTGCCCTGCGCTCTTGTGCTGCTTCTGTTGGCTCTGCCGGCTCCGCGCATGGCCAGGGTGTATGGGATAACGGTCGGCCTCGGCCTTACGCTGATCTTCTCGCTCGCCACGATCAAGTCGTGGCGAGACTGGGATGAGGAACAGATGGGCGGGTTTCTCGCAAGTGTTCAACAACTCAACAAGGCAGACCGCGTCTTTGGCGTGGACATGGATGGTGGCAGCATTTACGTCAAGGGCAGGCCCGGGTTGCAGTTGTCGTCCTACGCTCAGGCATTGCGCGGCTGCGATACCAACTTCAGCTTCACGGAGCACTACAGCGGTATCGTTCAGTACAGAAACCCGGCTCATGTCAACCCGACCCGCGAGTTGGTCTGGTCTCCCTATCGGTCGAAGCCGGACCACCTGGTTGGCTTCAACCGGGTGCTGATCAACGGCGACGCGAATCTGCATGAATTTGCTCGCCAGCGCCTGAAGATCGAACCCATCGACGACAGCAGGGCTACGTGGCGCCTTTACCGGATCAGTGGCCAGCCGTAGCGGCGCCGTCACAGATCCGCGGGTAATCTGCGTAGCGAAACTCCGCCTGTCGTTCGATGGAGCGCAAGAGATTGTTGTAGGAGATGTCTCGCTCGCGCACGATATGCGTATAGCCGGATGTCAGCGCCTTACGCAGTGACGCCACTTCCTGGCAGTAAGCCCCGTCGGCGTGCGGGTCGGTCGCTTCGCTTGCGCGGCCTTCTTCCCGTTCTCGGAACGCGCGCTCGGCATTGACTGCCGCCGTCAGTGCGGCTGCCGCGTAATCACGGGGAATCGTTCCCGCCAGGGACTCGGCTTCGGCATACTGGCGCTTGGGCAGCAGCGTGTAGATGACTTGGTCCCGAATGGCGTTATGGAAATGCGGTTGGCGCTCATACTCCCTGGTACGCAGGGTGCCCCCGAGTTCCCAGTCGGCCATGCGCATCCAGGTGATCACACCCATCGGCACCGTCAGCAGCAGCAAGAGCGGAATGATGCGCCGTGGTAGCCCGGCCCGCCCGAGGATGTCAACCAGAACCAGAACCAGTCCGCCAACCGACACGAAGAGAAAACGCTCGCTGGCCATCGACCAGGTCGTGAAAGGGAGGAACTGAAGATAGACCAGCCAGGGGGATACGGCCATGACGATGCCGAGGGGCCACAGTGCCCGCCGGACGCAGAGCGTGCGCAGGGCCAGCAGCACGAGCAGCAAGCCGAGCCCGGAACCAAGCCAATGCCATTCGCCCAGCCGATACACATCGTGGTAGAGGCCAAGCGGATAGGGCACCAGCAGGAGGCTGCCGAGGGTGCTGAAAATCCGCGATGCGCGGTCGAGGACGATCAGCGCGCCAGGGTGGTTCTCGATGCGAATGCCGGTGGACTCGGCCATCTGCATGTGCACGACTGCCGCGACGACGACGACTGCCCAGGGCAGCAGCAAGCTGGCGACTTTCCGTCCGACAGGAACGGTGGTGGCATGGCGCCAGCAGGCAGCAAGCAACAGGGTCAGGAAGAGCACCTGGGTCATTCCCGCGGCTTTGCTGAAACACGCGCATAGCAGCAGTAGGGCGGCCAGTACGCTGTTTCCGACGGGCCAGCCCGCCCGCAGCCCGCGCGCAAGAGTCGCCGCCGCGAGGAAGCCGAACGTACCAGCCATCAGGTCCTTGCGGGAAGCGACCCAGGCGGCGGCTTCGACATGCGCGGGGTGGACCACGAAGAGCACGGTACCGCACAGAGCCAACACCCCGGCCTGGTTCACCCAGGCCGGTCGAAAGAGCAGGATGAGTTCCCGGACCAGCCAGAAGAACGCGATCGCCGAAAGCGCGTACCAGGCGAGATTGGAAAAGTGGAAGCCCATTGGTTCATCGCCGAACAGACGGAAGTCGAGCCAGTAGGTGAAGTCGCGCAGCGGCAGGAACTCCCAGCGATTGGCCGGTTTCTGGAGGAAGAGATGCAGGTCGGTCCACGGCAGTTGGCGCACCATGCGGTTGTTGAAAGCCAGGTAGATCTCGTCATCGGCGAAGAGCTCGTGATACAGACTCGGCAGAAAGAGGCAGAAACTGCAGACGAGCAACAAGGCTGAGGTCGTTCGCAGCATCCTCCAGTCCGCATTCAGCCCGTTCACGAGACCCCGCCCATGTGCTCGGAGATCGGCATGAGAGGAAGAAGATGCCGCTCAACTGCCTGCGGCCAGCGCTCCTGCCGCCCAGATGGGGCGTCGCTGGCCTGGACGACCCAGCGTTGGCCCTGGCGCTCGCCGAAGTCAGTTGACCCATACCGCCGGGGGTCGGGGTCTGGATGAGGCTGACGGGGGAAACTACTGAGCGAGTACGGCATCGATATTCCTCGCCGGGACAGCGGTGATCCCTTCGCTGAGTGGCCAGGGCGGGCCTTCTCCGTGACAGATCACATAGAGGTGCTGCAGGTTCAACACGTCGCGGGCGGAGCGCATGGCAACCGTCGCTCTCGGGGAGCGGGTAAGCTTGATTTCAAAGCCCAGGCGTTTGCCGTTCTTGGCAATCAGCAGGTCGAGTTCGGCGCCTGTATGCACGCCCCAAAAAAACGCTTCGCCCGGTCGTGCGTCGCTTCGGCGAATGATCTCACGCACGATCAGCCCTTCCCAGGAGGCGCCACATTTGGGGTGCGCCAACAAGGCGTCTGTATCGCCGATTCCCAGGAGACTGTGCAAGATGCCGGTATCCGAAAGGTAAACCTTGGGTGCCTTCACCTCCCGCTTGCCCAGATTGGTGTGCCAGGGCAAGAGGCGGTAAGCCATGTACGTGCCTTCGAGGATATCCAGATAGCGGCTCACGGTCTTGTCGCTCACACCAAGCGAGCGGGAAATTTCGCTGCTGTTCCACGTCTGGCCATGGTAATGCGCCAGCATGGTCCAGAAGCGGCGCAGGGTAAGTGCCGGCAGATTGATGCCGAGTTGCGGCAGGTCACGCTCCAGGTAGGTACGAATGAACGCCTCGCGCCACTCTCGACTGGTGGCGAGATCGCTGGCCAGGAAGGCACGCGGGAAGCCGCCGCGCAACCAACGGACGTCAAGCCAGTCTGGCTCGATGCGATGCTGCCCATCTGCGGCAGCAAGTTCGTCGAGTCCAAAACCATCAAGCTCCTGAAAGGCAACGCGGCCCGCCAGACTCTCGGCGGATTGTCGCAAGAGCTCCGGTGCAGCGCTACCAAGAATCAGGAAGCGTGCCGGAGTATCGGGGCGGTCGGCCAGCACCCGCAGTAATGGGAACAGATCCGGTCGGGTCTGGATTTCGTCCAGGATGACCAAGCCTGTCAGCGGACGCAGTGCGAAGGCAGGATCGGCAAGGCGCGCCTGATCGTCGGGGTCTTCAAGGTCATAGTGTCTTACCGGGCCGTCCCAGGTTGCGGCAAGTTGTCCGGCCAGGGTCGTCTTGCCCACTTGGCGCGGTCCCAGGAGAGCAAGCACCGGGAAGCGCGACAAACGCTGGAGCAGGTGATCAAGATGAACTTGGCGTCGAAGCATGCTAAAATTTAGCATGAAAAGTCGGAGTGTGGGTCCGAGTTTTCATGATTGTGGCGGCTTGGGTGGCGAACTTGCCTGGATGCGGTAACTGGACGTGTCCGTATCGAGGATGTGCAGCATGGCTAAAGGTCGGCGTCGTCATCTGCGGAATGGTCGTCATCCAAGACGCCGCGCGCTTTCGGCGCAACATTCAATGGGCGCTCGGCCATGAAGTCGGCTGGGACGTCGATTGAATGCAGCAGGGCAAAGAAGTCGCTCCAGGCTTTGGCGCTGGGGCGCTTCGAAAGCACAACGTCACCGGTAGTGTCGTCACGCGTGACATAAACCTCCTCGCCCTCGCAGCGAAACTCGGCCGGAAGACGCACGGATTGACTGGCGCCGTTCTTGAACAGTTTGGCAACCGGCGTCTGGCTCATCGTGGTGTTCCTCATGCAGGGGCAAACGTGTGTTCAGGAGTCTCTACTTTGGGCCAGGAAAGACAAGCTGTGCGAGCAGGCCGGGGACAGGAAGCCGGTCGATCGGGAACGCCCGAGCAGACGACTTCTTGCATCTGCCCTGGGGCTCGGCGCGTATCGAAGGAGTGAACCTGCGTAACACGGCGCGCGGTGTTCAGATCCGTGAACCGGCCCGGCGGGCTTGTCGGGCAGTGCCTCTTGGGAGGTCAGCATGCACGTCTTCGTGACCGGTGCTACCGGCTACATCGGCAGTCGTCTGATTCCGGAACTGGTGGCGCGCGGCCATCGCGTTTCCGCGCTGGCGCGGCAGGCCTCGGTACAGCGGCTGGCACCGGCTTGTCGCGTCGTTGTCGGCGACGCGCTCGATGCCTCGAGTTATTCGTCGCAGATCGGTGTCGTCGATGCGCTGGTTCATCTGGTCGGCGTACCGCATCCGAGTCCGGCCAAGGCCGAGGCGTTCCGCTGCATCGATCTCGCTTCCGCACGCGCGGCGCTCGCCGCGGCGGTCGAGGCCGGGGTACCGCACTTCGTCTATCTCAGCGTCGCGCAGCCGGCGCCGGTGATGCGCGCCTACGTCGCCGCGCGCGCGGAAGGCGAAGTGCTGATCCGCGCCAGCGGCATCGCGGCCAGCGTTCTGCGTCCGTGGTACGTGCTCGGTCCCGGCCATCACTGGCCCATGCTCCTGCTCCCCGCGTACTACCTGCTGGAGCACCTGCCCGGCACGCGCGATGCCGCGCGTCGCTTGGGATTGGTCAGCGTCGGGCAGATGGTCGCCGCCATCGTCCGGGCGGTCGAGAGTCCACCGTCAGGCGTACGCCTTTGGGGTGTGCCCGAGATACGCTCGCCCGGGTGATTGTCGCTGCGCTTCGTCGTGGTCGGATTTTCCTTGCCTTCTCGTCGTGCTCGGCTGGTGTAGCGGCTTCCAGGCAGGGCGAGGTCCGGGCCTGACGCCGCCGTCACCCCTTTGCTGGGGCAGGCAGCTCGGCCGGCGGGAAGCGAGCGCCCGGCTCACGGTTCGCGGATCGATTCGTCGAGGGCCTTGATCAGCGGCCACAGGAGGTACGAAATCACCGACCGCTTGCCGACCGCGATCTCGGCGCTCACCGTCATGCCGGGGAGCAGGCGGGCGTGTTCCGGCAGCCTGTTCAAGCGTGTTCTGGTCAGGCCGATGCGGCCGAGGTAGTAGGCGTCGATGCCGCCGCCCGTTGCCTTGTCGCGGCGGAAAGCATCTTCGCTGATGGTGGTCAGCGTCCCGTCCAGCGCACCGTGCAACTGGAACGGATAGGCATCGACCTTGAGATGCACGCGGTCGCCCCGTTTCACATAACCGATATCGGCGGACTCGATCTGGACTTCGGCCTCCAGGTCGTCTCCCAGGGGAACCAGCGTGAACAGGGACTCGGCGCCCTTGGCCACCGAGCCGGGCGACAACTTGGCGATCTCCAGGACGACGGCGTCGGATGGCGCGCTGAGGACGACCAGCTGGTGTCGCTTGTCGGCCTTCTGCAACTGTTCATTGACGGTATCGCGCTCGCGCGAGAGCGCGAGCAGCTCCTCCATGACCTTTTGCCGCCAGCCGGTCTGGAAGGAGAGGCGTTCCGCCTCCAGCGCCCGGAGTTCCTTCTGCAGCTCCTGCTCCCGGCTGCGTGCCATCTGTGCGCCGCGCTCGGCCTCGAACAGTCGGTCCTGGGCATCGAGGAGGCGCGCTCGTACCACGTACTTCTGGTCCACCAGCGGTTCCAGGCTGGCCACCATTTCGCCGAGCACGCGCACGCGCGAGGTCATCGAACTCTGATCCCGGCGATTGGTTTCCAGGGCGGCGCGAATGCGGCCGATATTCTCATCGAGTCGTCGCGTCTGCGCCAGATAGCTCGCTTGCCGCTCGCCGGCCAGGCGGCTCTGGATCTCCTGGTCATCGCTCAAGGCGGCGCCAGCGGCGACGCTTTTCCCCGCCAGTTCGGCTTCCAGGCTTTCCCGTTGCGTGTCGAGGCTCGCCAGGCGGGTTTTGAGCTGCGATTCGTCGGCGCCGGTGAAGGTCGGGTCGAGCGTGGCGAGTCGTTCCCCCTTCTTGACGATTTGTCCGGACTTGACATTGATTTCCTGGATGATGGCGGTGTCCAGGGGTTGGACGACGATGTTCGGCAGCGGGGTGATCAGACGTCCGCGGGCAGTGACCATCAGGTCGACTTCCGAAAACGTCGCCAGCAGGAGGAACACCAGCAGCGCCGCGGCGAGGAGATGCAGGGTCACGCCGGCCGATCGCGGCAGGGGGCGCCGCTCGATCTCGTCCGCATCGGGGAGGAAATCCACGATGGGCTCATTGACTGCCCGTCTGGACCGCCGGCGGCTGATCAAAGATGGCTTGTCTGTTGGTTCCATAGATGCTGGTAGGTTTCGCAGCGGGACAGCAGTTCCTCGTGCTTGCCCCAGTCGGACAAGCGGCCCTGTTGCATGACCAGAACGACATCCGCGTTGACCAGGGTCGACAAGCGGTGCGAGATCATCATCACTGTCCTGCCGACGGCAATTCGCGAGAGATTGCGGATGAAGATGGCTTCGCTCTCCGGGTCGAGCGCGCTCGCCGCTTCGTCGAGGATCAGGATATTGGGCTTGGCGAGCAGGCAGCGGGCGATCGAGAGTCGCTGTCGTTGTCCGCCGCTCAGGTTCGACGCGTTTTCCTCGAGCAGGGTGTCGTATCCCTTGGCCATGCGGTCGATGAATTCGTCGGCGCCGGCGGCCTGGGCGGCGGCGACGATCTCCTCGATGCTGGCATCGGGCTTGGCCATGGCGAGATTTTCGCGGATGGTGCCGCGAAACAGGAAGTTCTCCTGCAGGACCACGCCGATCTGCCGCCGCAGATGTGACAGGTCGATCTCGCGGGCGTCGATACCGTCGAAGCGGACCAGTCCTTCCTGAACGCTGTAGAGGCCCTGGATCAGCTTGGTCAGGGTGGTTTTTCCCGAACCACTGCGGCCGACGATGCCCACCACGGCGCCGGAGGGAATCGTGAAACTGGTCCGGTCGAGGGCGTTGACGCTGCCACCCGGGTAGCGGAAGGTGACGTCCTCGAAGGTAATCTGGCCTTTCAACTGCGGCCGCAGGCCGCCGGCACCCAGTCGTCCCTCCGACGGACGGTTCATGATCTCAGCCAGCATGCGCACGGAGAGCGCCGTCTGCTGGTACTCGTTGATCAGACTGACCATCTGGATCAAGGGGCCGACCACGCGTCCGGACAGCATCTGGAAAGCGATCAGCACGCCGACGGTCATGGTTTGATCGAAGACACTCTGGGCGCCAATGAAAATGATGACCACCGGCATCAGCTTGCCCAGGAAGTCGGTCAGCGAGTTTCCGGAGATCGCCAGCTTGCCGACCTGGAAGTGGGCGTTGATGGCTTCCGCCGACATCTGGTCCCAGGCCTTGCGCTGCACCGGTTCGATGGCCAGCGACTTGATCGTGCGCATGCCGTGGATGGCTTCCACGAGCAGGGCCTGGCGGGCGCCCTCGGCGAGATTCAGGCGATCCAGGCGCTGGCGGAAGGTGGGCAGGAGAATGGCGATGATGGCGGCGATGGCGAGCGTGAATGCCAGAACGATCAGCGCCAGGGTCACGGAATAGGTGAACAGCAGAGGCAGGAAGATCACCAGGGCGAAGGCATCAAGCCCGGCAAACAGCAAGCGGCCGGTGAGGAACTGGCGGATGCCCTCCAGTTGCTGCATCTGCCGGGTGATCACGCCGGCGGTGGAGAGCTCGAAGAAGTCGATCGACAGCGACAGCAGGTGGCCGAAGGTGCGCCGGGTGACATGCATGTCGATCTTGTTGGTGGCCGCCAGCAGCAGCATCTGGCGCAGGTAGCCGAACGCCGAATCGAAAAGCAGGGCGACCGTCACGCCGATGGTGAGCACGGCCAGGGTCGACGAGCTCTGGTGTACCAGGACCTTGTCGATGACGAGCTGGAAAAACAGCGGCGCGGCGAGAGCCAGGACGTTCATCGCCATGCCGGCGATGATCACGTCGCGGAAGGCGGTGCGCTGCTTGAGGATCTCCGGGATGAACCAGCGCAGGCCGAAGGGCTGCTGGGCATCGAAGAGCGAATGTTCGCGCTTGAGCAGGATGACGTCACCGCCCCACACTTCGCCGAACGTTGCCTCGGTATGGAGGGTCACGCTGGCTGCATCGGCCAGGGGATCGACGATGGCCAGCTGTTCGGCGTCGCCTTCCTTCTTGACGCCAACCACGATCACGCCGGCCCCGGTCTTGAGACGGGCCAGCAGTGGAAACACGCCCTGCTGGGCGACGAGCTGTTGCCAACTCAGGTTGTCCGCCTTCGCCTTCATGCCGATGTCCGCAGCCATCCGCAACACCAGCGCTGCCTTCGGCTCTTCATCGGCCAGTGCGAAGTCGTGGATCAGCCGCTCCGGATTGATCCGGATGCCCTGGTGTTGGGCGATGGCGGCCAGACACTGGACAACGCTGTGGGCGAATTTTTCGGCCATTACCGGTGGATCGCGCAAGTGCTGTGCTCGCGGCTGGCCCTTGCAGGTGTCCCGGAGAGCCGGACTGTGACGAGCAGGCGTTCGGTCAAGGTGTTCCCTTCGCTACGGAGGATGGCCCCGCGCGCTCGGCGGGCGATGTTGCGGTGGGCGCCAGTAGCGTTTCGTCGGACTCGGACGAGATGACACGACACCTTTGTTGATCGGACTTGAGGGCCAGGCAGAATCGTTCCGCCTCCGGCGGACTGGCGAATTTTGCCACATACAGCCGATACCAGGACTGCTGGCCATCGCGGTCATCGTCGATGCGCCCCTGCAGCCGCGGTCGGATCGCACGGCCTGCCATCAGATCGGCATAACGGCTGTGCAGGTCGCGCCAGGTCGCGCCTATGGTCGAGCGATGGTGGAGCCCGCCAAGTTCGACCTGCCAGAAGGTCTCGGAACTGACTCCCGCACCGTCATCCACCGGTATTCCATCGGCGGCCGCCGGCAGGGCGCGTGGCGAACCCACGGCGGCGTTGTCGCCGGCCGGCGCCTGGCGAGTCGCTTTCAGGCCGCCGCCCAATGCCTGGAACAGGCTGATGTAGCCACGGAACAACTCCATGCGGCCTTTCTGGTAGTCGTCCAGGTAGCGGTGATAGCTGCGCTGTGTCTCGAGCAGGCTGAGATAGTCGATTCCCCCCACCGCGTAAACCCGGGTGCTGATCTCCCAGGCGCGGCGCGCGGCCTGACTGGCCTCGCGTTGGGCGGCGAGCCGTCGTTCCGACAGGCGGACAGCGGCGAGAGCGGTTTCCGCTTCCTTCATCGCGCGGTAGACGGTGCGCGCATAGCTCTCCACCATCTCTTCCTGGACGGCCTGCGAGAAGACCTGCTCGTTGCGTTTCCTGCCACCGTCGAAAATGCTTACGGTGAGGCTGTCCACTACACTCCAGAACAAGGCGCGCGGGACAAATAGTTGCGACAGGGCCACGCTGCTGTAACCTATTTGCGCCGAGAGGTCCATGGGCGGCAGGATGCGCGCCCGGGCAACGGCGACGTCGGCATCCGCAGCCAGGAGTTGGGCCTCTGCCGCGCGCACGTCGGGCCGCCGGAGCAGCAGGCTCGAGGGGACGCCGGCGGCCACGCCTGGAATGGCCAGGGAGTCGAGACCGTCATCGGAGAGCGTCAGGTTGCCGGGAACGGTGGCGACAAGGAAGGCGATCGCGGCAAGCGCATCGAATCGTTGTTGCTCCAGCGTGGGGATGCTTGCCCGTACGGCAAAAATGGCTGCCCGCTGCTGTTCCAGTTCCGACAGGGTGGCGTCGCCGACCTTGACTCGCTTTTCGATGCTGGCCAGGGTGGCGCTCAGGACGTCCTCGGTTTCCATGGCGATCCTGAGGCGATCGTTGAGCGACAGGAATTCCACGTAGCTGGCGGCAAGACTGCCGGCCAGATTCCGTTGAACGTTTTCCCGCTCATAGACTGCCCGCCAGAGCTGGAAGTTGGCGGAATCGGCCAGGGCGCTCTGCTCTCCCCAGATGTCCAGGCGCCAGTCCGCCCGGATGCTGGCCTGGAAGGTCCTTTGCGAGGTATTCCTGCCCCCCGCACTCGAGACGCTGCCGGCCGGCGCCGTTCCCACCGTCGTTCCACCAGGGGCCTGTTCAGCGATCGTCAAGGGAGCCGCGAGAGCGGGATACCTCGCACCGTTCGCCTGGTCGGCCCGGGCCTTGGCCTGGACGATGCGGTTCAGGGCAATGCGAACGTCCGGGTTGTTGGCCAGGCCCCGATCGACGAGCGCCTGGAGTTCGCGGTTTCCGAAGTCACGCCACCAATCGACAGGCGTTTCGTCCGCGGTCGGCGGGGCAGCGATCGGGCTCGAAGTCGCGGGGTCCTGGGACTCCACCGCCGGGCTCGCGCCGGAAACCGCTGCGGTCGCTTCGCCTGGTGCTGCATTCTGGTACTGGGCGGGCAGTTGCAGTACGGGCAGGTCCGAGCCGTAGGGTTTGCTCAGGCATCCGCACAGCAGGGTGGCCACCAGCGCGTAGCCGCAATGCCGGAGGAGACGCACGCGGCCGCATGGATCGAGTAGTGAGTTGCCGCTGTCGTGCATCGGCCTGGTCAGCGCTTCACAACGGCGCGCACGACGTACTGCAGAATCCGGGCATCCTCAGCGGCGGTGTCGGGGTCGCCGCCGCTCAACAGGGCCATCGATCGGATGTTGGCCAGGTACCTTGCCGCTTCGGGCGGATCATAGACGCGGGCAACGCCGGTATCGACACGATAGCCGCACTGGTCCAGGAGCCTGAAAACCTCCGCACGGGTGAACCGTCGGTCGCCGATGGCTTCGCCCGCCGGGTGGGTCGACGTGTCACCCAAGGCAAGCCGGGCCTGATAGCGCCAGTGCTGGGCATTCTGGAAGGTAGCCACGAGGACGCCCTCGGCGGTCAGCGCGGTTTTCAGGCTCGCCAGGGCGGCAGCAGGGTCGGCCTGACGTTCGAGGATCCCATCGAGGATGCAGGCGTCCCAGGCGTTCGGGGCGAGTTCCTGCTCTGGGCGGCGAAGGATGCTGGCAGCGAGCGAAATCCACTCCGTATCTTTATTGGCATCGCAGTAGGCAAGAGACAACTGCTTGTCCTCGGCACCGATCTCGGCGATGCAGCGCAGGCTGGCCGGGAGCAGACCGAGGACTTCCGAATTGAGTGTTCCAGCGAGGGGATCGGACCTCAGCTTGCCCAGCGTGTCCACAGCGAGGGCCGACAGGATGACCCGTTGTCGAAGCTTTTCGTAGAGAGCCCGATACTCGGGGAAGTCGGATCTCCTGTCGGCGATTTTCAGAGCGTCGCAGATGATCGCCTCATCCCGGAAGCGGTGCAACTGCATCGACCAGGCCAGCGCAAAGGGGTTGAATGCCCGCGTGCGCAGGCCCGGGTTGGTGACGAGTATCAGCGACGCCAGACGCTCCATCAGGAAGACCTTGCGCTGGACACCTTCGCGGTAATTGGTGGGCTGAGCCAGACGATCTCTCAACTCGCCGGTTCCCTGTTCGGCAATTTCGTAGAGACGTTCCGCGAGAGCGAACCAGACCCGCCAGAAACCGGCACGCGCCACGATGTAGTTGCTGAAGACTATCGTGGACGAGTCCATCGCCACCGATGACAAATCAAGGTCCAGGCCAACGTTATTCACGAAACGCTGGCAGGTTTCGAGAAACCCCGGATCCGCCTGGTCCTCGCCGACGAACACGTTCGGGAAGAAGGCTCCCACGTCGACCTGCGGAGAGAACAACACAGCATCCGTTTGCGGTGGAGACGCCAGAATGAAGTCAATCACCTGCTGTGTGGACAACCCGGTCTTCTCCGCGAAGCGGGGCGAGAAGAACCCGTAGTACCGGTCGTCCTCCAGGGGGTGGGTGAGGAGGAAGTGGCGGATGGGCCAGTACTCGCGCCAGTCGGGCCGTTCGTTGCGGGTGTTGTCGAGCACCAGACAGGTAGCCGCCTGCTCCAGTTGCTCGGGGGAATAGACGACGGTGTAAATGGATATATTCACGGCGACGATGGATGTGCCCAGGGCCTATCTGAAACGCTCCAGAGACCGGCGACCCAGGTGGCTTCAAAACATTCAGCCGTTTTGGGAGACGCGGAACAATCGTTGTTGGTTGGCAGGAAGTCGATAATATCCCATTCCCTGGCCACCCGGCGAGCGGTGCGGGCGAGCCTCGGAAGAGTCGCCGGCCGGGCCGCCGGGTGACGCTTGCGGAGGGACGCTGGCCTTCTCCGCGAACGCGTGTGATCAGGGAACAGGGGAGATGGCAGAATCTAGCTGCGCCTGCGGCGTCAAAGCGGCAGAATACGCCGTGCTGTTGGTACGCCTCTGCCTGCAGCACCACTTACTCGGAGTAACCAGGAATGATCGACGTCTGCGCCATCATGGCCGTCTACAACGAAGCTGACATCGTCCGCGAAGCCGTGAGCAAGCTCATCGAGCAGGGTGTTGACGTCTATTTGATCGACAATGCCTCGACCGACGGCACGGCACAGCGCGTCGAAGACCTGATCGGTCGCGGCGTGATCGATATCGAGACGGCACGGTTCTTCGAGGACGAGCGCGAGGTCTACGATTGGACGGCGCTTCTCAAGCTCAAGGAACAGCTTGCGCGTCGGTTGCACCATGACTGGTTTCTGCATGTCGATGCTGACGAGGTTCGCTATGCTCCCTGGCCCGGCTTGTCGCTGCGCGAGGGAATCGGCCGGGTCGATGCCGCCGGCTACAACCTGATCAACTTCAAGCTTTTCAACTTCCGCCTCACGGAAGACACGGCGATCGGCAGCGACTTTGAGTCGTCAATGCCGATGTACTCAGGCGCCGAACGCTTCAACCAGCGCCAGGTCAAGGCCTGGAAAGCCAGCCCGGAGGTCGACATCAGTTCGCTCGGCGGTCATCACATTCGCGTGCCCGGCGCACGTGTATTCCCCACTCGCTTCATTCTCAAGCATTACCCGGTGCGCAGTCTCGAACACGGGCGAAGGAAAATCATCGCCGAACGCAAGGCACGCTTCAGCCAGGTGGAGCGCCAACGCGGCTGGCATGTGCAGTATGACCATCTGGTCGACGTCGACCCGAAGGACGTCTTCTGGGATCCGGCAAAGCTGACAAGCTTCGACCGCGAACGTGAGAGTCTGGCCCTCCTTGCCGAGTCCAGCAGCGTGCTGAGCCAAACCTTCACCGAACTGTTTGCCGCACCACCGCTCGACGAAAGCCGGTTTGGCGCGTATTGGGTCGAGCGGCTGTGTGGCGAGGGAATCGACTCCGCGCATGCCGAGGTCTTGCTGAAGGTTGCGGAAGGCATTGCCGGTATGCTGACCCAGCAGGAGTTGCCGCCCATCGCTTCGAGTGCGGAGGATTCGCTGCAGTTGCGCAGGATCATCGGGTCGCTGGCGCGCATGCGCTACCTCGCTGGCGATCCGACATTGAACGATCGGCTACCGCTGTTGCAGTTCTCCTGACATTCGCTTGCCGTCACCCATTCGGGTTGTCGAGTAGTTCGACGAACGCATCGATGTCGACGTGGAAGTCGGAATGAATGGGTTGATATTGATTCAGGAAAGACGTCTGAAAATAGCAGTCCGCAACCGCAATGCCAAGAATGTCGCCCAGCTGTTACGTCCCGCCCTATTCTGGATTCTTTGTCCCGAGCTATTTCGGGGTGAGACAAGCCGAAAGTCCCACGCTGTCGCCGGGAGGACTGGCTCCGGCGACAGGGTGGGACAAGGGGCCTATCGGGA
>Ga0209792_1000227_pt1 | contig 57156 bp, 54 predicted proteins | sample EBPBio142005_DNA_FD_185860 | JGI IMG/M metagenome (GOLD analysis project Ga0209792, IMG submission 185860) | Wastewater treatment Type I Accumulibacter community from EBPR Bioreactor in Madison, WI, USA - Reactor 1_6/14/2005_ DNA (SPAdes)... | ecosystem: Engineered > Bioreactor > EBPR >... | reverse complement strand
GAAGCCGGTGTGGCCGCGGGTGCCGATGACGACCAGGCCGGCGCCCAGCTTCTTGACGAAGTCCGCCACGATCTCGCCCTGACGCCCGACCCCGATATGGGTCTTGGCCGGAACCGACGCCTTCTTGGCGATGGCGACCGCCGAGGCCAGCGCCTTCTCGCCTTCCTCGCGATGGTGCGCATCGATCTGCTCGCGCGACACGAAGGCCGACACCGCACCACTCAGCGCCGGCTGGACATTGATCAGGTGCAGCTCGGCCGCGCCGCCCGACCCGACCAGGTCGATCGCGTGCTGCGTCGCCCGATCGGACGGCTCGGATCCGTCGACCGCAACGAGAATTGCTTTCATCTTCGCCATGACAGCTACTCCTTGCTCTTCTCGGCCGCGAGATCGACGGGCTCGTCGTGTCTGCGCTGTTTGGCACGATACTGAAGAAAATATCCAACCGTAACGACCAGAACGGCGCAACCCACTTCCAAAATGGTCTTGGCGTGCGGGGTAAGCGCCGCGAGCTTGTCGGCATAACCCGGATCCGTCGCCAGCACTTCACCGGCAATCCAGCCCAACAGCGCGCCACCGGCCACGACGATGATCGGGAAACGGTTGAGAAGCGCCATGATCAGGGTGGCGCCGAAGATGATGAGCGGAATGCTGATCAGAAGGCCGAGCACGATGAGCGTCGTGTCGCCCTTCGCCGCCGCAGCGATGGCGATGGCATTGTCGAGGCTCATGACGGCATCGGCGACGATGATGGTGCGGATCGCACCCCAAACCGAACCGGCACCCTTCACGCCGTCGCCATGCTCCTCCTCGCCTTGCACCAGCTTGACGCCGATCCAGAGCAGCAGGAGGCCACCGGCCAGTTTGAGGAAGGAAATCTGCAGGAGCTGATCGACGATCAGAACGAAGACGATACGCAGGATGATGGCGCCGGCGCTGCCGATCAGGATGGCCGGCTTTTGATGCTTCTTCTCGAGGTTCCGGCACGCAAGCGCAATGACCAGCGCGTTGTCACCCGACAGGACGATATTCACCAGGATGATCTGGGTGAGGCCGCTCCAGAAAGCGGGCGTGAGCTCAAATCCCATTGTTCTGCAGTCTCCGTCCCGATTTTCCCTACGAGGTGTGCTTCTACGCGCCGGCCGAAGGTGTTAGTGCAGCGTCTGCCGGGGGGCAAGCCAAACCGGACAAGGTCAAGGGCGAAATCGTATGGCGAGCAGCACTGGGTACAACAAGATGTTCCCCGTCTCATGGACGGAGCTGCATCGTGACGCACGGGCGCTCGCCTGGCGGCTGGCCGACCTGGGGCCGTTCAAGGGGCTGGTCGCCATCACCCGCGGCGGCCTCGTCCCGGCCGCCATCGTGGCCCGCGAGCTCAACCTTCGGCTGATCGATACGGTTTGCTGTTCGACCTATGACCGTATGGAACGCGGCGCCAAGGTCGAACTGCTGAAGGGGACCTCGGCCGAACAGGACAAGGGCAAGGACTGGCTGATCGTCGACGATCTCGTTGACACAGGCGTCACCGCACGGGCGGTACGGGCAATGCTGCCCGAGGCGCATTTTGCCACAGTCTATGCAAAACCCGCCGGCCGGCCGACGGTCGACAGTTTCATCACCGAGGTCAGCCAGGACACCTGGATCCTGTTCCCCTGGGACCAGGAAGCCGTCATGGCGAAGACCATCATCGAGCTGAAAGGCAGTGGCCAGTGAAGTGCTACGTCATTCCCGCCCCCAAGGGCATCGAGTCGCTCACCCTCGTTGACCGGCCCGACCCGACGCCCGGCCCGCGCCAGGTCCTGGTCCGGGTGCGCGCGACGTCCCTCAACTATCGTGACCTGCTCACCATCGAGGCGCAGTACGCCCGCTCCGCCCCCAAGCCCGACCTTATTCCCCTGTCGGATGGAGCCGGCGAAGTCGTCGCCGTCGGTCCTGGCGTCAGCCGCGTGAAGGTGGGCGATCGTGTGGCCGGCTGCTTCATGCAGAAATGGGTCGGCGGCAACATCGACGACGCGGCCATGGCCTCGGCCATGGGCGGCGCCATCGACGGCATGCTGACCGAGCTTGCCGTTCTGGAAGAAGACGGCGTCGTAAAGCTGCCGACCGGCATGAGCTTCGAGGAAGGCGCCACCCTTCCCTGTGCCGGCCTCACGGCCTGGCATGCGCTGGTCGAGATCGGCAACATCAAGGCTGGCGACATCGTGCAGATCCAGGGCACCGGCGGCGTCTCCATCTTCGCCCTCCAGTTTGCCAGGATGTTCGGCGCGCGCGTGATCGGCACGTCGAGTTCGGCGGCCAAGGCCGAGCGGCTGAAGAAGATGGGGGCCGAAGCCGTGATCGACTACAAGGCCACGCCCGATTGGGACAAGGAAGCGCTGAAGCTGACCGGCGGCCGCGGCGCCGATATCACCGTCGAGGTTGGCGGCGCCGGCACGCTTCCCCGTTCCTTCATGGCGACGCGGCTCGGCGGCAGGATCGCCGTCATCGGCCTGCTGTCGGGCATGGCGACGCTCGACCCCATGCCGATCCTGCGCCGGAACCTGCGGGTGCAGGGCCTCTATGTCGGCAGCAAGCAGATGTTCGAGGCGATGAACCGCGCCATCGAGGCCAATGGTCTCAAGCCGGTCATCGACAAGGTGTTTCCGTTCGCCGAAGCGAAGGCTGCCTACCAGCATCTCAAGAGCCAGAATCATTTCGGCAAGATCGTCATCTCTCACGCCTAGGAAGCGCACGTCACCATGATCAAGCGTCGTCTGTTCAACGCCGGCCTGCTCGCCGCGCCCTTCGCAAAGCCCGCCTTCGCGCAGACCTGGCAGCCGTCCGGGCCCATCAAGATGGTCGTGGCCTATCCGGCCGGCGGCCCGACCGACGTCATCGCCCGCATCGTCGCCGCCGACATCTCCGGCCCGCTGGGCCAACAGGTCGTGGTCGAGAACATCTCGGGCGGCGCCGGCGCCATCGGCACGCGCACCGTCGCCAAGGCCAAGCCCGATGGACAGACGATCACGTTCGGCAACAACCAGACGCACGGCAACAACATGTTCATGTTGAAGGAGCCGGGCTACGACGCGGTGAAAGACTTCGCGCCACTGGCCGGTGCCGGCGCCTTCGAGCATGTCTTCGTCGTGCGCAACGAGCTGCCGGCCAAGAACATTCAGGACGTGATCGCACTGGCCAAGGCCAAGCCCGGCGAGCTGAACTACGGCTCGACCGGCATCGGCTCGGGGTCGCACCTCTCGACCGAACTGTTCATGGCGCGCACCGGCACCAAGATGACCCACGTGCCTTATCGCGGCGCGGCGCCGCTGGTGCAGGACCTGGTCGGCGGTCGCATCGATCTCTCCAATTCGACGCTGCCGAGCGTGCTGGCCCAGATCAAGGCCGGCCAGATTCGTGCCGTGGCGTTGGGCAGTGCCAAGCGCAACCCGCATCTTCCCGAGGTCGCCACGCTCGAAGAACAGGGCGTGAAGGGCGCCAACGCCGCCTCCTGGGCCGCCTTCTTCGCACCGGCCGGCACGCCGCAGCCGATCCTCGACCGTCTGTCGGCCGAGATCCTGAAAAGCCTCAACAAGCCCGAGACCGCCGAGAAGATCGACAAGCTCGGCTTCACTGTCGAGCCGCGCGATCCCGCGCAGTTCAAGCCCTATCAGGCGCAGGAGATCGCGACCTGGGTGCAGATTGCGAAGGATGCCGGCATCCAGCCGGGAGAGTAAGGCTTCGACATGGAAAACCTCTGGTCCGACGACGACGCAAAGGCTGCGATCGCGCGGCACGCGGCGAAAGGCATCAACGAGGACCTGGCGTTGCGCGTCTACACCACGCGTCTGCTGGGCGGCGAGCCGCGGCTGGTGCTGCATGGCGGCGGCAACACTTCGGTGAAGACGCGGCTGCCCGACATCACCGGCAGCGAGATCGACGTGCTCTGCGTCAAGGGCAGCGGCTGGGACATGGGCACGATCGAAGCACCCGGCCTGCCGGCGGTGCGGCTCGGCCCGCTCGGCGAACTGAAGGGACTGCAGGCGCTGTCCGACGAGGACATGGTGAATGTCCAGCGCACCAACCTGCTCGACAGCAAGGCGCCCAACCCGTCGGTCGAGACCCTGCTGCATGCCTTCCTGCCGCACAAGTTCATCGACCACACGCACTCCAACGCCGTGCTGTCGCTGACGGATCAGCCCGACGGCGAGGCCCTGGCGGCCGACGTGTTCGGCAAGCGCGCGGCGCTGGTGCCCTATGTCATGCCGGGCTTCGCGCTTGCCAAGAAGACCGACGAGATCGCGCGCGCGCATCCCGACGCAGAAGGCCTCGTGCTGCTGAAGCACGGCATCTTCTCGATGGGAGCGACGGCCGAAGAGGCCTATGTGCGCATGATCGACCTGGTGACTTTGGCCGAGAAGCGACTGGCCAAGGAAACGCGCAAGATCTTCGCGGGCGTGACCCTGCCGAAGGAGATTGCGTCGGTCGCCGAGGTGACGCCGATCCTGCGCGGACTGCTGTCGCAGCCGGCAAGAGCAGGCGGCCGCGAGGCGGCGCAGCGCTTCGTGTTCGAGTTCCGCACCGGGCCGGAAATCCTGGCCTATGTCGGCGGCAAGGAAATCGCCCGCTACAGCCAGCAGGGCCCCGTGACGCCCGACCATGCGATCCGCACCAAGGGCGTGCCGCTGGTCGCGCCGGCGCCGGAAGCGGGCAAGCTCGACGTCTTCGCCACGCAGGCGAAGGCCGCGCTCGACGCCTATGTCGCCGACTATCACGCCTATTTCGCGCGCCACAACGCCAAGCAGATGCCGCCGAAGAAGGAACTCGACCCGATCCCGCGCGTCGTGCTGGTGCCGGGCCTCGGCCTGTTCGGCATCGGCAACAGCTCGAAAGATGCCAAGATCGCGGCCGACCTCGCGGAGACGACCGTGGCGGTCGTGGCCGATGCCGAGCGGCTCGGCCGCTACGAGTGCATCCCCGAGCCGGACATCTTCGACATCGAGTATTGGTCGCTGGAGCAGGCCAAGCTGGGGGCCGCGGCAGAGAAGCCGCTGGCGCGTCGCATCGTGGTCGTGACCGGGGGCGGTTCCGGCATCGGTGCAGCCACAGCCGCTGCCTTCGCGCGCGAGGGCGCGGAAGTCGTTGTGCTCGATCGCGACGTCTCCAAGGTCAAAGGCTTCGCGATCGCCTGCGACGTAACCGACCCCAAGTCGGTGCGGGCCGCCTTCGACAAGATCGCCGCAACCTATGGCGGCGTCGACATCGTGGTGTCCAATGCCGGTGCCGCCTGGCAGGGCAAGATCGGCGACGTCGACGAGGCGATCCTGCGCCAGAGTTTCGAACTCAACTTCTGGGCCCATCAGAGCGTGGCGCAGAATGCGGTTCGCATCATGAAGGCGCAGGGGCTGGGCGGTTGCCTGCTGTTCAACGCCTCCAAGCAGGCGGTCAATCCCGGTGCCGATTTCGGCCCCTATGGGCTGCCGAAGGCCGCGACCCTGTTCCTCAGCCGCCAGTATGCGCTCGACTACGGCGCCGAGGGCATTCGCTCCAATGCCGTCAACGCCGACCGCATCCGGTCGGGCCTGCTGACCGACGAAATGATCGCCCAGCGGTCCAAGGCTCGCGGCCTTAGCGAGGCCGATTACATGGGCGGCAACCTCCTGGGCCTCGAAGTGACGGCCGACGACGTGGCACAGGCTTTCGTTTCGCTGGCCAAAGCGGCGAAGACGACGGGCGCTGTCATCACCGTCGACGGTGGTAACATCGCAGCCGCTCTTCGCTGAAGCGGCCCATCGGCGGGGAGCCCGTATGGGAGGCTCCCTTGCCGATCGAAGTACACCCCCTTCAACGCCATATCGGCGCGACGATGACCGGCATCGACGTCCGCCGGCCACAGACGGCCGACGAAGTCGCCGCCATCGAAGCCGGCATGGACAAGCATGCCGTGCTCGTGCTGCCCGGCCAGGATATCGACGACCAGCAGCAGCTCGCCTTCACGCGCAATTTCGGCCCGCTGCAGGAGGGCGCCAACACTACGCTGACGGCGACCACTCTGCGTCTGGGCGCCGCCTTCGCCGACGTCTCCAACCTCGACAAGGACAACCAGCGGCTGGAGCGCAACGACCGCCGCCGCATGGCAGCGCTGGGCAATCGGCTGTGGCACTCCGATGCCACGTTCCGGATCGTTCCCGCGCGCTACTCGCTGCTGAGCGGCCGCATCACCACGACCAACGGCGGCAACACCGAGTTTGCCGACATGCGCGCGGCCTACGATGCGCTCGATCAGGCGACCAAGGACGAGATCGAGGATCTCGTCTGCGAGCATTCCCTGATCTACTCGCGTGGCCAGCTCGGCTTCACCGACTTTACAGATGCAGAGCGCCACAGCATGCGGCCGGTGCTGCACCGTCTCGTGCGCACGCATCCCGTCACCGGACGAAAGTCGTTGCTGCTGTCGGCCCATATCGGCGCCATCGTCGGCTGGCCGCGGCCCGAAGCCATGGCCTTCATCCGCGACCTGATGGAACATGCGACGCAGCCCGAGTTCGTCTACGTCCATCGCTGGACACGGCACGATCTCGTGATCTGGGACAATCGCACGACCATGCATCGCGTACGCCGCTTCGACGATCTCAATATCGTGCGCGACATGCGCCGGACCACCACCATGAGCGAAGGCCCGACAGTGGCGCAGCAGGCGGCGTAACGACCGTCAGCCGGACAGCCGATCGAGGTAGGCTACGAGGCCGGCGTCCCGGAACGACTTGCCGCGCCAGCCAATGTACCCGTCGGGCCGGATCAGGAAGGCTGTCGCCGCGGAACCATAGGAGTCTGCAACTGAGTTTTCGGCATCGCGATAAAGCGCGATGCCCGCCTGCTCATCCACGCTCTCCTCCTGAACGATGCCCACGATCCTGAGGGGCATGCCGGAACGGCTGGAGAGCTTGCCGGCAAACGCCGCAAGGTCTGGCGCCCCTTCACGCCCAAGGCGAACAAGGAGAACATGCTCGGTGCCGCGCAGGATATCGAACAGGCGCACAGGAAAGCCAACGCCCCGACGCCTCAATCCCGTGACGTCGGGGGCGCGATCGCCGGCAGCCGGACCTTCATCGACGTGACCGACATCGTCCTGAACCCAGGCGCTAGCGTTGTAGGAAATGCGGACCTGCGTATCGGCGAGCCGGTCCGGCTTGGTCTCGCGGCCAAAGTTCTCGCTGGCCGCGCGGGTCCGCGCGACGACGTCGGCGCCGACGGGCCGGCGTTCGGCCTCGTAGCTGTCGAGCAGCTTTTCCGAAGCCGTGCCGCCCAGCACCAGCGCGAGCTTCCAGGCAAGATTGTAGGCATCCTGAATGCCGGTGTTCATGCCCTGCCCGCCGGTCGGCGGATGGATGTGCGCCGCATCGCCTGCCAGGAAAACGCGGCCGCGGCGATACCGGACGGCAAGCCGCATGCTGATGCGGAACATCGACGACCATCGCAGGTCCGACAGCTGAGGCCTGCTGGGGACGAGGCTGTCAGCGACGGCCTGGATGTCTTCGAGTGCAGGACCGCGCGTTTCCGACTGGATGCCGTGATCGGAACCACCGCTTTGCGTCAACTCGGAGGGGGCGATCATCGACACCCGATAACGGCCGGGCTCCGGCAGGGGAATGGCGATGAACATGTCGGGTGCTGCGTCCTCGACGAGTCGCAGCGCGCGCAATGCCATGCCGCGCGGCAGGTCCCACGCGACATGGACGTCACCCAGCATGAACGTCATCGGCATGGCTTCACCTTCGAAGGCGATGCCGAGTGCGTGACGCACCGTGCTGTGTGCGCCATCGCAGCCGATCACGTATCGAAAGGTCGCATTCTCCGTGCCGCCGTCGACGCGCTCGAACTTCGCCGAGATGCCGCTGTCGTCCTGCTGCAGGGAGTGGAGGCCAGTGCCGCGCTCGATGGCAACGCCGTAGCGGCCAAGATGGCGAGCGAGCAGACGTTCGGTCTCATATTGCGGCAAGCCGAGCTGCGAATAAGGCAGGTCCGACAGATCCTGATGGGCGTCCTTCGGCGGCTGGCCATGAATGATCGACCGCAGGCCATCGATCCAGAGTCCGGCATCGATCATTTCCCGGGCAATGCCCATGTCGTCCCATGCTTCGAGCGTCCGCGGCGTGATGCCGATGGCGCGACAATAGGGCGAGGGCTTTTCGAGGCGGTCGACGATACGGCACCGCACGCCGTGCCGCGCAAGCTCGGCCGCCATCGTCAAACCGACCGGCCCGGCACCGACAACAAGCACATCGACCATGGAGCAGCCCCCTATCGCCCGGCGATCTCGGCATCTTTCTTCGGGATGAGATCATAAGGTAGCGCAAAGCCCGGCATCGCCATCAGGCGGTCGCGCCAGGCGGCGAGGTTCGGGCGCGCGTCGAGCGACAGGCCACCTTCCGCCGCGAACACCATGCGGCCCCAGCAGCCGATATCGGCGATCGAGCAGGCATCGCCCACCAGCCATTCGCGACCGGCGAGCGACTTGTCGGCAAAGTCGAGCGCGGCCTCGGCCTGGGGCCGGAAGAAGTTCACGATCTCCGGCGAGACATCCGGGCGGAAGCGGGCGAAATGGCGGACGCGCGCCACATTGGTGATCGCGTCGTTCTCCCAGGAAAGCCACTCGCGCGCTTGCCAGCGGTGCTGTTCCGTCTTCGGCTCGAAATGTCCCGTGGCCCGCGCGAGATAGTCGAGGATCACGTTAGACATCACGATCGTCAGGCCATGGTGGCGCAGCACCGGCACCTGGCCGTAGCGATTGATCGAGAGATGCGCGGCCTCCTTCTGTACGCCGTTCTTCAGATTGACGGTGCGGAAGGAGAACGGCAGCCCGGAAAGCGCCAGGAAAAGCATCGGCTTGTAGCTCGAGCTGGACGTGAAACTGCCGTGCAGAACGAGACGGTCGTCACTCATGGGGGCTCCTATGGCCTTGCCGGTATGCCTTTCGTACTCTGCCGCGTCTCCCGGAGGAAACGAACATGACAGCGCTCAAGCGCCGCAAGGTCGGACGGACAAACCTGGAAGTGACGGAACTTGGCCTCGGCGGCGCGCCCATGGGCGGCTTCCGGGCGACCATATCCGACGCAGAAGCAGTGACGCTCACCGACATGGGCTACGACGCCGGCATCCGCTACTTCGACACCTCGCCCTTCTACGGCTATGGCCGCAGCGAGTTGCGCATGGGTGCCGCGCTGCGCGAGAAGCCGCGGCAGAGCTATGTGCTTTCGACCAAGATCGGCCGCATCCTGCATGTGCGCAAACCGGGCGAGGCATTGCCCAAGGAATTCCGCGAGAACGGCTTGCCGGGCTTCGTGCCGCAGTTCGACTATACCTACGATGGCGTCATGCGCTCGCTGGAGCATTCGCACCTCCGGCTCGGCATCGACCGCATCGACATCGCATTGATCCACGACGTCGACTTCTGGACGATCAAGGATCGGGCCATCCTCGACGAGCGCTTCAAGACGGTCATGGATTCCGGCTTCCGTGCCCTCGACGAACTGCGCAAGGCCGGAATCATCTCGGCCATCGGCGTCGGCATCAACGAGGCCGACACCAGCACGAGGTTCATCAAGGCCGGCGACTTCGACTGTATGCTGCTGGCCGGCCGCTATACCCTGCTCGAACAGGGAGCGCTCGAAGAATTCCTGCCGGAATGCCAGAAGCGCGGCGTCTCCGTGATCCTGGGCGGGCCGTACAATTCCGGCATCCTCACCGGAAACGTGAAGGCGGGCGCCACGCACGACTATGTGGCGGCGCCCGCGCATCTCATCGAGAAGGCACAGAAGATCGAGGCGGTATGCCAGCGCCACAAGGTGCCGCTCGGCGCCGCGGCGATGCAGTTCCCGCTCTTTCATCCCGCCTTCTGTTCGGTGATCCCGGGAGCGCTGAGCGTTGCGGAAGTGCAGCAGAACGTGGCGCATATGAGCGTGAAGATCCCGGTCGAGCTGTGGTCGGAATTGAAGCGCGAGAAGCTGCTCGACCCCGCCGCCCCCACGCCGAACTGAGAGAGCCGCCATGAAGATCGTCGACGCGCAGGTCCATATCTGGTCGCAGACCGTCACGCCGCCGAGCGGCCTGCATCGCAAGGTTTCCAAGTTCACCGCGGAGGAATGCCTCAAGGAGATGGACGAGGCCGGCGTCGATGCGGCGCTGATCCACCCACCCTACAGCTGGGATCCCGACTCCGGCGCCGTCGCCCTCGCCGCCGCGAAGAAATACCCCGACCGCTTCGCCGTGATGGGCCAGTTCGCGCCCGACAAGCCGGAGAATCGCAAGCTGATCCAGGGTTGGCGCAACCAGCCCGGCATGATGGGGCTGCGTTGGGCACTGCTGTCGGAGCAGGAGCAGAAGAAACTCCACGACGGCTCGCTCGATTGGGTCTGGCCGGCTGCCGAGAAGGAAGGCCTGCCTGTCGCCATGCTGGGCGGCCTGTTCCTCGACACGTTCCGCGACATCGCCGAGCGACATCCCAACCTCAAGCTGATCCTCGATCATTGCGGGCTCAACCGGCACGGCCAGGACGAAGCGGCCTTCATCCATCTCGACAAGCTCGTGGCGCTGGCCAAGCTGCCCAACGTCGCGATCAAGGCGACGGGCGCCCCGCACTACTCGACCAAGGGCTATCCCTTCAGGACGGGCTGCATCGCATCTTCGACGCCTTTGGTCCGAAGCGCTTCTTCTGGGGAACCGACATCACCCGCATGCCATGCAGCTACCGTCAGTGCGTGACGTTCTTCACCGAGGAGCTGCCATGGCTCAAAGGCGGCGACCTCGAAGACGTGATGGGCCGTGGGCTCTGCGACTGGATCGGCTGGAAGCTGGAGACGCGCGCTACTTCTTGAGAGGCACGATCTGCCCGCGAATCTCGCCGGCGGGATACTTCTCCGTCATCACATTGACGTACCAGAGGCCGGCCAGAAGCTCGTCGGCCTGCTGCTTCGTCAACGTCACGCCATCGCTGATCGTCGAACGGTCGGCGTAGAACGGCACGTTGATCGGCGCGACCTGTTGGGCGTTCTGCCCCACCGGCGCCGGGCCGTGGAGATAGGCCATCGTCACCGGCCCACTCAGGCCCGCCACGTTGAGACGATACTCCAGCACCTTGGTCGACGGCCGGTAGACCGCCTCGAACCAGCCGCTGCCCCTGGTCTCGACCGGCGGCACTTCGCCGGCCCCGTTCAGGGTCGCGCGAAAATCGGTCCTGGGGACCTTCGGCTCCCCCAGATTGGGGGAGCAGGCCGAAGCGGCGAGCAGGAGGCCCAGGACCAGGGCCGAGCGACGTGAGGAGCGTTGCATGCGTCCTCAGTCTACGTCACTCGGGACCCGAACATCTCCACCGGAAGTCACGCTTTGTGATGGACCGGCGCACGGCCATAGACCGGCGTCGGCAACCCTTCCAGACGGGCCTTGAGCTGCAGGCCGAGGAAAATCGAATAAAGCCGCGACTGCATCAGGTTGCCGCCATGGAACCAGAGATTTTCCTGCGCCGTCGGCTTCCACATGTTGCGCAGTTCACCTTCCCAGGGCCCGGGGTCCTTGGCCGTCCCCGACCCGAGCCCCCAGCATTTCCCGACCTTGTCGGCAACTTCCGGCGAGATCAGTTCGGCCGCCCACTGGTTCATCGACCCGTAGCCCGTGGCGTAGACGACGAGATCGGCCGCGAGCGTGCTGCCATCGTTGAGGACGACCGAGTCCTCGGTCATGCGCGCGACCTCGACACCCGACCGGAGCTTGATGCGGCCGCTGGCGATCAGGTCGGAGGCGCCGACATCGATGTAGTATCCGGAGCCGCGGCGGAGATACATCGGGCCGATGCCGGTTTCGTCTTCGCCAAAGGTCAGCATGAAACCCGCCGCCTCCAGCCGTGCGTAGAAGTCCGCATCTTCCTGCCGGATCTTCTCGACCGTCGCCTGGGAGAAAGTCGGCAAGGCGCCGTAGGGCACGGACGCTACCGTGAGATCGGCGATCTCCGTCGTGATCCCCGAGGCCACCGCCTCTTCGGAATAATACGGCCGGTAGCGCGCCAGGGTCTCGGCGCGCACCACCAGCGTCGGCGAACGCTGCAGGAGCGTCACGTCGGCACCATGTTCCCAGAGATCGGCGGCGATATCGTGGGCGGAATTGTTCGAGCCCACGACAACGCACTTCTTGCCCTTCCAGCCCTCGCCGCCGGCGTGGCGGCTGGAATGATGCTGCGTGCCTCGGAAAGTCTCGCGCCCCGGAAAGTTGGGAACTTCCGCAAAGCCCGACATGCCGGTCGCGATGACCAGATGCTTGGGCCGCAGGGTCACATCCTTGCCGTCGCGATCGACGACGACGGTCCACTCGCCCTTGGCCTCGTCCCACGACGCGCGTCGGCACGGCGCCTTCGACCAGTAATCGAGTTCCATGATCCTGGTATAGGACTCGAGCCAGTCGCCCATCTTGTCCTTGGGCGTGTAGACCGGCCAATGGTCCGGGAACGGCAGGTACGGAAGATGGTCGTACCAGACGGGATCGTGCAGGCAGAGCGACTTGTAGCGGCTGCGCCATGCATCGCCCGGCTTCGCGTGGCGATCGACGATCAAGGTCGGCACGCCGAGCCTCTTCAATCGGGCACCGAGCCCGATACCGCCCTGCCCGCCGCCGACAATCAGCACGAAGGGCTGGCGGCCGTAGCCCAGCTCGCTGGCGTCGGCCTGGCGGCGATCGGTCCAGGTCACGCGGTTCTGGATGGCGCCGTGCTCAGTCCCGATCTCGCGTGACGAACCGCGCTTCTCCTCGAAGCCCTTCAGTTCGTTCAAGGCGGTGAGCAGCGTCCAGGCCTTGCCGTCCTTCAACCGCACATGGCCGGTGCCGCGCCCCAGCGCCGTCTCGAAGGTGAACCAGCCGCTGCGCTCGCCGGCCTTGAACGAACCCGGCCGCACATCGGCCAGACGCGCCCTGAGCATGTCAGCAATCGCAGAGCGGCTCTCGAGCGTGGCGATGTTCCAGGTGAAGGCTACGAGATCGCGCCAGTAGCACTCCTCGGCGAACAGGGACGCGACGCCCTCGATATCGGAACGCTTCAGCGCGGACGCAAACTCGGCAAGCCACTCGGTCTCGTTCATTGTCTTTCCATTGCAGCGGTTCTGGCGGCGGCGCACTCTAGAGCAATCGCCCGGGAGGAACGAACGATGAAGTACGACGTCATTTCCGCCGATGGACATGTCGACCTGATCTGGCTGCCGCCGGATCTCTTCACGAAGAATGCCTCTGCCTCGATGAAGGAACGCATGCCCTACGTCGTCGACGGCCCCAAGGGGCCCGAATGGACGAGCATCAAGGGTGCGAAGTTCGGTCTGGTGAACGGCATGGGATCGGCCGGCCGTGAATATGTGCCGGGTATCATCCATCGTTCCGACCGCATGGCGTCGACCGGCCTCTACGACGACGGCAAGAAAGGCGTCCGCCGTCTCACCGACGTGCAGCTCCGTCTGAAAGACCAGGAACGCGATGGCGTGCAGGCCGAGGTGCTGTACGGCATCCTGGGCGCCAGTGGCCGGTTGAACGATCCCGAAGCCGCGACAGAAGTGCTGCGCATCTACAACGACTGGCTCCACGATTTCTGCAGCGCCGCGCCGGATCGCCTGGTCGGCCTCGCCAACATTCCCAATCACGATATGGGGGTTGCGGTTGCCGAGGCGAGTCGCAACGCTCGGCGGGGTGTCAAAGGCTTCGACGTCGCCAACAAGCCCGACATGACGCCGCTATGGGATCCGTTCTGGGAGCCACTGTGGCAGCTCGCGCACGAAACCGGCATTCCCGTCCACTTCCACACGATCGGCGGCCGCTCGCCCGACACCAGCAAGATGCCGGCCTTCGTGCAGCGCCGTGCCTTTGCCGCCCACATCACCAACTTCCAGATGCACATGGGCTACATGCTCATGTCGCTGATCTTCAGCGGCGCCCCCGAGCGTTACCCCAACCTCAAGATCGTGATCGGCGAAGCGGGACTGGGCTGGATCCCCTATGTGCTGCAGCACATGGACCTCGAATGGGAAGACCAGTTCAAGGATCTCGACCTCAAGATGAAGCCGTCGGAGTACTGGCATCGCCAGTTCTACGCGACCTACCAGACCGATCCGGTCGGCGTGCGTCTCTTCGACCTGCTGGGCGTCGATAACGTGATGTGGGGATCGGACTTCCCGCATCCCGACGGGATCTGGCCGGACTCGCAGGAGTTCCTGGACAAGGAGCTGAGCGGCGTCAGCGCCGACGTGCGCCGCAAGGTCACCCGCGACAACGCCGTGAAGCTATACCAGCTGGCGGCTTGAGGTGACGCTTCCGGAAGGAGCGGCGCGCACCGCCCTCCTGACGACCTTGGCGATGCTGGCATTCGCCGGCAACTCGCTGCTCTGTCGTATCGCCCTGCGCGATACGACGATCGATGCCGCGAGCTTCACGTCGATCCGGCTGGCATCGGGCGCGTTGATCCTGCTGCTGATCCTGCGCCGTCGCGGCGTGCGGCCGCTCGCTGCCGGAAGCTGGCCGATGGCCGCCGCCTTGTTCGCCTATGCGATCGCCTTCTCCTTCGCCTATCGCGACCTCACCGCAGCGACCGGCGCGCTGCTGCTCTTCGGTGGCGTGCAGCTCACGATGACGAGCTATGGGCTCGCTGCGGGCGAGCGCCTTTCGGGCCTGCGCCTGCTCGGCGTGCTGGTCGCCGTCGCCGGCCTCGTCTGGCTCCTGCTGCCCGGCCTCGCCGCGCCGCCTTATCTCGCGGCTGCCTTGATGCTGGCCGCCGGCGCCGCCTGGGGTGTCTATTCGCTGCTCGGCCGCGGCGCCGGCGATCCGACGACGGCCACCGCCGGCAATTTCGTCCGGGCCGTGCCCTTCGCCGCCGCGATGAGCCTGATGATGGCAGGGCAGGCGACATCCGACCCGCTGGGCATGCTCTATGCCGTGCTGTCCGGCGCGGTCACCTCCGGCCTGGGCTATGTCCTCTGGTACGCCGTGTTGCCGGCGCTGTCGGCCACATCGGCAGCGACAATCCAGCTTAGCGTGCCGGCCATTGCCGCACTGGGCGGGGTGGTGCTACTCGCCGAACCGATCACGTCGCGGCTGTTGCTGGCGTCGGCCGCGATCCTGGGCGGCATTGCCCTCACCATCACCAGGAAGAACTGAAAGCGGGGAACATGTTCGAGGTTGCGGAGCGTCTGAAGAACGTGAAGGTGTCGGCGTCGGCGGCGATGACCCGCAAGGTCCGCGAGCTGCGCGCCCAGGGCGTCAAGATCGTGGGCCTGTCCTCCGGCGAACCGGACTTCCCCACGCCGCCGCATGCCATCGAAGCGGCCCACAAGGCAGCGCTGGCCGGCGACACCAAGTATCCGCCGCAGGATGGCGTGAAGCCCCTGAAGGAGGCGATCCGCGCCAAGTTCAAGCGCGACAACAATCTCGACTATGCGCTGGAGGAGATCATGGTCTCCAACGGCAGCAAGCAGATCATGTACGACGCGCTGATGGCGAGCGTGAACCCCGGCGACGAGGTGATCATTCCTGCACCCGGCTGGATTTCCTACGCCGATCAGGCCGTTTTGGCGGGCGCCAAGCCGGTCTCGGTATCGTGCCCCGAGAACAATCAGTTCAAGCTGCGCGCCGCCGACCTCGATGCCGTGATCACGGCCAGGACCAAATGGGTGGTCCTCAACTTCCCCAACAACCCGACGGGCGCCGCCTGCTCGCGCGCCGAGATGCGCCAGATCTGCGACGTGCTGCTGAAGCACAAGCACGTCATGGTGATGGCCGACGACGTCTACGAGCACCTGGTCTATGACGGCTTCGAGTTCTGCACGGTCGCGGAAGTCGAACCGGCGTTGAAGGAACGTACGCTGACGGTGAACGGTGCCTCCAAGGCCTATGCGATGACGGGCTGGCGCGTGGGCTTTGCCGGCGGACCGCGCGCCATGATCGCGGCCATGACCAACATGCAGGGCCAGATCGGCTCCGGCATCTCGACCATCAGCCAGGCCGCGGCCACGGCGGCACTGAACGGACCGCAGGAGCTGTTGAAGGAACGCGCCGCCGACTATCGCAAGCGCCGGGACGAGGTGGTGGGCATGCTGCGCGCCGCGCCGGGACTTACCTGCCACATGCCGGAAGGCGCCTTCTATGTCTTCCCCAACATCGCAGGCTGCATCGGCAAGACGACCAAGGGTGGGCGCAAGCTCACCAACGACACCGACTTCGTGACGGCGCTTCTCGAGGAGAAGCATGTCGCCACGGTGCAGGGAGCGGCCTATGGCATGAGCCCCTACTTCCGTATTTCCTACGCGACGGACATGGCGAGCTTGCGCGACGGCTGCACCCGCATCCAGGAGTTCTGTGCCGATCTGCGCTGACGGCGATTGCCGCCAACCGCGCAACCACCCCTAAAGATATGGCGTTCCTTCGACAGGTGAATCCCTGTCAGGAGGAAGCCATGCCACGAGGCGACAAGTCGAAATACACGAGCAAGCAGGATCGCAAGGCGGATCACATCGCCGAAGGTTACGAGAAGCGCGGCGTCTCGCCCAAGGAAGCGGAGCGGCGCGCCTGGGCGACGGTCAACAAGGAAAGCGGCGGCGGCAACAAGAGCGGTTCGGGTCGTGGCAGGGAGGATACCAAGGTCTCCGCGCGCAAGGGCGGCAAGCTGGGTGGTCGCGCCGCGGCAGCTCGTCCGAAAGCCGCACGTTCGGCATCGGCACGCAAAGCCGCGGCGACGCGCAAACGCCGCGCCGCCTGATGCCGACCGTCAGAGTGAGTTGATTTCCTTGACCTTGGCGGGGATGCCGAGCTTGCGCGAGCAGAGCGGCCAATGCCACGCCTCGCCGAGCTCGAAGATCATGAACGAGGCGAGCTTGGCGGCCTTGTTGTAATCCTGCGCCGCGTCGATCGCCTCGCGAGTCGTCAGTACCGTCCCGTCATGGCGTTGCTGATAAGTGATGTACGTGCGGGGCGTGAACTGAAACCGGCCGTGATAGGCACCCCGCCCGCCGTAGATCGGTTGCGATTGAGGTCCCCAGCTTCCGCTTTCGCAAACCGCGAGCTGCTGCATCACTTGTTCTTTGCGCCAGTCAATATCCTGCTGTCGCGGATCGACCGCCGGTGCCGCAGCAGCGACGTTCTGTTTGTTGGCGGCGCAGCCACAACCGCCGAAGGCGGCGGCGAGAAGAATCGAGCTGGTGGCGGCGCGTAAAGTCACAACCGCCCATTGTTCTCACGATTCGACGTCTTGGGTAAACCCCATCTATTGGGTCTCACCATGAAGACACAGCAAGGCCGAAGCGGGAACGCGTCGGGAACTTTTTGAGATCGGTCCTGCGCATCGTGCGCACCGAAGTGGATGGTCGCGCTAACCGACCTGCCGCGACTGTCCGGCCCAGTACCTTGCGCGCAGGATCTTCTTGTCCACCTTTCCAACGGCTGTAAGCGGCAAACTGTCGACGAACTCGACCTGCTTGGGTGCATGCGTGCCGCCCTTGCGGTCTTTCACGAGTTGCATCAAGGCTTCCGCGGCAGGCCGCGCTCCGGCCTTGGCGACGATCAATGCAGCGACAGCTTCGCCCCACTTCTCGTGCGGCACGCCGATCACCGCAGCCATCGCGACATCGGGATGCGAAGAAAGCACGTCTTCGACTTCACGCGGAAAGATGTTGAAGCCGCCGCTGACGATCATGTCCTTCTTGCGATCGACGATGTAGAGGTAGCCGCGCTCGTCGGCGCGTGCGATGTCGCCGGTGTGCAGCCAGCCGCCCTTGAAGGTCTCGGCGGTTTGCTCCGGTCGCTTCCAGTATTGCTCCATCGCGTGCGGCGCCCGCACGCAGATTTCTCCCGCCTCGCCTGGCTTCACCTCTTCGTTGTCCTCGTCACGCAAGGTGACGCTGCACGAAGCAATGGGAAATCCACAGGACGCAAAGAGCTCGGGCCGCGCTGCGTCATGGTCGGCCTTGCGCAGCACACTCACCGGATAGCATTCGGTCTGGCCATAGAGCTGACTGAACACGGGACCAATGCGCTCCAACCCCTCGACCAGCCGCGTCGGCGACATCGGCGACGCACCATACAGGATCAATTCCAGCGAGGAGAGATCGGTCTTCTCGAGCTTGGGATGATCCAGCATCACGTAGATCATCGTCGGTACCATCAGCGTGAAGTTGATCTTCTCGCGCTCGATGGTCGCCAGGAACTTTTCCGGGTCGAATCCCTTCAGCAGATGGATCGTGCCTCCCTTCAGCAGCGAGGGCAGCACCTTGGTGCCGGATACATGCGTGATCGGCGCCGCCGCAAGATAACGGGGCACGTCGGGAAACTCGAAATCGGCCGCGATCGAAATCGCGGAAGCGGCCGTCGAACGATGGCGGCGGATCGCGCCCTTCGACTTGCCCGTGGTGCCGCCGGTGTAGTTGATGATGGCGTAATCGTCGGCATCGGTGAGGTCGACGGCGCTCGCCTCCCCCACCTTCTCTGCTGCGGCCATGACGTCCCGGCCGAAATCGGCCCGACCCATCGTGAGGACGGTGGCCAATCGATCAACCGCCTTGACGGCGAGTTCGCCTCCGCGTTCGGCGTGGGTGCGCGGATCGACGATCAATGCGGTCGCTCCGGAATCTTCGATCACGTCGAGATGGTCCGCGAGAGCGCCCAGGGGATGCAGCCAGGTGACGACAAGTCCCAAGCCCTGCGCCGCAACACCGGCGCACCAGGTCTCGGCGCTGTTGGCACTGAGGAAGGCCGCCGTCTGACCTCTGACGAGACCTGCCGCAGCCATGGCGGCCTGCAGTCGGCCGATGAGCGACAGGGCGGCGCGGTAAGTCAGGCTGCCGCCATCCCAGACAAAGGCCATGCGTTCAGGGAAACGCGCCAGCGCACGCAAGGTCATCGTGGTGGCGGTCGGCGCCTGGGCGATATCGTCGTTCACTTGGCATTCCCTCGCGATTTCATGGCCAACTTTCCGCTGGCTCGTTGGTTGTCACAGTGTAGGCGCACTCCTCAGGGAGCAAAATTGCGTTTGAGCACCGCAATCAAGCTGGCACGCAGCGACGGCAGGTCGACATGGTCGGGATCCACCAGCCATTGCGCGATGATGCCGCGCACCGACGACAGGACCAGGATCGACCAGGCCTTGGCGTCGATGTTGCGGCGAATCTCGCCATTGGCGATGCCGGCACGGATGGCACTCTCGATTTCTTCGGCCGATTCACGGTTGAGCCGGGCAATCGCCCGAACCAGCGGCGGCTTATGTAAAGCGCCCGCCAGGACTGTATGCAATGCCAGCAGCATGGTTCGATCGGTGCCGCAGGCGTCGATGTAGAAGTCGATGCCGGCGATGAGATTGGCGAGCCCTCGGCGACGCCGGTCGACACGGGCGCGCAGGCCGGTAAAGAACCATTCGCGAATGTGATCGGCGATTGCCGACAGAAGGTCGGCCTTCGATCCGAAATAGTGGGCCGGCAGACCGCGGCTGTAGCCAGCGGCTGCCCCCGCATCGGCCAGGGTGAATTCATCGAGCCCCTTCTCGGCCACGAGCCGGACGGCCGCGTCGAGAATCAGACGCTCGGCTTCTTCGCGCCGCTCGGCCTGAGTACGTCGCTGCCTCGGAGAGGCAACCGGGGCGACCGTCATCATACGAACTCCCTCTCAACTTGACAGCATCGTCTCAGATATTTATTTGTTGATCAACAAATATCTTAGAGGAAGCGACGATGTACATGGCTCCGACCTACAACGCCGATCACGAGCAGTTCCGGACGACCGTTCGTCGCTTCATCGACAAGGAGATCGCGCCTTACCACGCGCAGTGGGAAAAGGACGGCGTCGTCAGCCGCGATATGTGGCGCAAGGCCGGTGCCGCCGGCCTGCTGCTGACCGACATTCCCGCCGAGTACGGCGGCGGCGGCGCGGACTTCCTGACGATCAACATCATGGCCGAGGAGATGATGCGCGGCATGTACACGGGACCGGGCTTCCGCGTGCACTCCGATATCGTCGCCCGCTACATCCTTCATTACGGCAGCGAAGAGCAGAAGCAGAAGTGGCTGCCCAGGATGGCGGCCGGCGAGGTCGTGGGCGCCATCGCCATGACCGAACCCGGCACCGGCAGCGACCTGCAGGGCGTACGGACCACGGCGGTGCGCGACGGCGACGATTACGTCATCACCGGCCAGAAGACCTTCATCACCAACGGCCAGCACGCCGACCTGATCATCGTCATCTGCAAGACCGACACGGCCGCCGGCGCCAAAGGCGTCACACTGATCCTGGTCGAAGGCGACCGGCCGGGATTTAGCCGCGGCCGCAATCTCGAAAAGATCGGCCTCAAGGCGCAGGACACGTCCGAACTCTTCTTCGAAGGCGTGCGCGTACCGGTCAGCAACCGGCTGGGCGACGAGGGCCGCGGCTTCGTCTACCTGATGCAGGAATTGCCGCGCGAACGGCTGCTGATCGGCATCGGCGCCATCGCCGCCATGGAAGCCGCCCTCGACTGGACCCTGGCCTACGTCAAGGAACGCAAGGCCTTCGGCAAGGCGATCATCGACTTCCAGAACAGCCGATTCAAGCTCGCCGAAGTGAAGACCGAGGTGAAGATCGCCCGCACCTTCGTCGACCATTGCACGGCGCTGCATCTCGAAGGCAAGCTCGACGTACCGACCGCCGCCATGTGCAAGTACTGGACGACCGAAACCTATTGCCGCGTCGTCGACACCTGCCTGCAGCTCCACGGTGGCTATGGCTACATGTGGGAATACCCGATCGCCCGCGCCTATGCCGACGCCCGCGTCTCGCGCATCTACGGCGGTGCCAACGAGATCATGAAAGAGATCATCAGCCGCAGCCTCTGAGCGGAGACCCCATGGAAACGCTGCTGAAGCCCACGCTCTACGCCACGGACGGCACGTTGCAAGGTGGCCGCTGCACCTGCGGCCACGTCTTCTTTCCGATGCAGGGCCATGGCTGCGAGGTCTGCGGCCGCCATGGCGCCGACCTGCAGCCCATGGTGCTGAAGGGGCGCGGCAAGCTCCTCTCCTCGACGGTCGTACATCTCCATATCGACAAGGCGCGCGCGGCGCCTTTCACCATCGGCAAGATCGCACTGGCCGACGGTCCGGTCGTGCGCACCCTGCTGGTCGATCCGACGCGCGAGATCGAACCCGGCACAGCGATGGTGACGGCGCTCGTTCCCGTCGGCAGGAGTGAGAATGGCCAGACGATCCTCGACCTGCGCTTCGCACCGGAGACCTGATCATGGCCAGGACCCTGAAGGATCTGCGTCCCGTCTACGTCGTCGGCGTCGGCTGGCACCGCTACCAGAACCCGAGCGAGACGCCTTATGTCACCTTGGGCGTAACGGCGATCCGCGACGCCCTGGCCGACGCGCGCCTGGACTGGCCGGCCGTCGAATCGGCCTATGTGGCCACAGCGCTGCTCGGCATGGCGTCGGGACGGCCGATGCTGCGCCATCTCGGCGCAACCGGCATCCCGCTCTCCCATGTCGAGAATGCATCAGCGTCGGGCTCGACCGCCTTCCGCCAGGCCTGCATCGAGGTGGCGAGCGGGCTCACCGACGTGTCGCTGGCCGTCGGCGTCGACAAGCGTAACCCGGTGCGGCGCGACAGCACCGGCATGGACAATCTCGCAGAGGACGCTATCGCGCAGTTCACGCACTTCTCGCTGCTGACCAACGAATACGCGCATCGCCACAAGGTGAGCTTCGAGGACATCGCGCGGGTCGCCGTCAAGAACCACCGCAACGGCGCCAAGAACAAGAACGCGCAGCGCCAGCAGGAACGTACGCTGGAAGAGGTGCTGGGCGGCAAGAAGGTCGCGGGCTCCCTCACCGCCCTGCAATGCACGCCGGTCGGCGAAGGCGCCGCCGCCGCGATCGTGGCCTCCGAGGACGGCATCAAGCGCCTTGGCCTCGATACCAGCCGGGCGATCCGCGTGATTGGCTCGACGGCGCGCAGCGAGCGCGTCTATGCGGCGGGCCTCGGCTTCGACGCGGTGCTGACCAAGGAGACGACGACGATTGCACTGCAAGAAGCGCAGGTGTCGCCGCAGGAACTCGACATCATCGAGCTGCACGACGCCTTCACCGTCGAGGAGTTGCATTACATCGAGAATATCGGCCTCTGCCCCGAAGGCCAGGGCGTACATCTCCTCAAGGAAGGTACGCTCGACATCGGCGGACGCTGCGCCGTCAATCCGTCCGGCGGGCTGATCGCCATGGGCCATCCCATCGGCCCGACCGGCATCGGTCAAATCGGCGAAATCGCCCTGCAGCTCCGCGGCGAAGCCGGCGCCCGCCAGCATCCCAAGGCCAGGACCGGCCTCGCCCACATGGTGGGCGTCGGCGCCGTCTGCTACGTCCACCTGCTGCAACGGCCGTAGCCGCCGCCCCTACCCCCTCTTGGCAGGATGCACCTTGATCCAGTGGCGCGCGATCTCCTCGCGGGTCGCTACCCAGACCTTAGGCTTCGACGCGACATAATCGAGGAAGCGGGCCAAGGTCGCGGCACGGCTCGGCCGACCGGCGAGCCGGCAGTGCAGGCCGACCGACATCATCTTGGGACTCGTCGCACCCTCGGCATAGAGTACGTCGAAACTGTCCTTCATCGCCTGCAACCAGCCGTCGCCCGAGCTGAAGCCCGGCGCCACGCTGAACTTCATGTCGTTGACTTCGAGCGTGTAGGGAATGACGAGGTGAGGCGTTTTGCCGACGCTCACCCAATAGGGCAGATCGTCGGCGTAGGAGTCGCTCGAATAGAGGAAGCCGCCATGCTTGATGACGGCGGCAAGCGTATGCACGCCGAAGCGGCCCGTGTACCAGCCGACCGGCGCCTTGCCGGCCGAAGCGCCGATCGCCTTCACCGCTTTCCTCATATGGTCGAGCTCCTGCTCGAGCGTGAAATCCTTGTAGTTGATCCAGCGCCAGCCGTGGCTCGCGACCTCGTGGCCGGCCTCGGCCATCGCCTTGCCGGCCGCCGGATTGAGTTCCAGGGCGCGGCCGACCGCCCAGGACGTGAAGCGCATGTCGCGCTCTTTGAATAGCCGCAGGATGCGCCAGAAGCCGGCCCGGCTGCCATATTCATACATCGACTCGGTCGAGAGATCGCGGGCGCCCGCAAACGACGCGCCGCCCGGCGTCTCGGTCAGGAAGACCTCCGAGCCGGTATCGCCGTTCAGGATCGTATTCTCCCCACCCTCCTCGTAGTTCAGCACGAAGCTGACGGCGATGCGGGCGTCGCCCGGCCACTGGGCATGTGGCGGGTTGGGGCCATAGCCGATCAGGTTGCGCTCGAGATGATTGTGCATGGGGGTCCCGGGGAATGCCGACGATTGAAGCTCGACTATGGCGCGGCTATAGCTCGCGCGACAAGCTTGAGGAGGCGAGATGAGCGCAGCAGGCGCAGTGCGCGAAGACCGTCTGTGGCAACGGCACGTCGATATGGCGAAGCTGGGCGGCACGCCCAGGGGCGGCGTGAACCGTCAGGCCCTGTCGCCCGAAGACGCGGCCGCCCGCAACCTGCTCATGTCCTGGGCAAAGGCGCGTGGCTTTTCGATCTCGACCGACGCCATCGGCAATCTCTTCGTACGCCGCGAAGGCAGAGATCCCAAGGCGCTGCCCGTGATGAGCGGGTCGCACATGGACAGCCAGCCGACCGGCGGCCGCTTCGATGGCATGTATGGCGTGCTGGCGGCGTTCGAGGCGCTGGAAGCCTTGGAAGATGCCGGCGTTACGACCAAGCGGCCGGTCATGGCCGTGGCCTGGACCAACGAGGAAGGCTCGCGCTTCCAGCCCGGCGCGATGGGCTCAGCCGTCTTCGCCGGACACAACAAGCTCGACGAGATGCTTGCGGTGAAGGACTGGAAGGGCGTCGTGCTGAAGGACGCGCTGGCCGAGACCCTGAAGACCGCACCGGCGCCGATGCGCGACGGCAAGCCCGGCTTCCCGCTCGACGGCTATGTCGAGGCCCATATCGAGCAGGGCCCGCGGCTGGAGAACGAGAAGAAGACCATCGGCGTCGTCACCGCCATCCAGGGCAGCCGTCGCTACATCGTCGAGACCGTGGGCGAAGAGGCGCATGCCGGCACGACGCCACGCGCCGCACGCAAAGACGCCTTTGCCGCCGCCCTTCGCATCGCCCAGGCGATGTACGAGGCGACGACCGACAGGGACGACACCTTGCGTTTCACCATCGGCCGGGTCGATGTCGGCCCCGGCTCGCCCAACACCGTGCCGGGCAAGACCAGCTTCACCATCGACATGCGTCATCCCTCGGATGCCGTGCTCGACGCCCACGAGAAGAAGCTCCGCGAGATCGTGGCGACCAAGGCGGCGCCCTGCCCCGCGACCATTGAGCGCGTGATGGTGGTACCGCCGACCGACTTCGCGCCCGTAGTGATCGATCTGGTGCGGGCCAAGACCAATGCGCTCGGCTTCTCCAACATGGATATGCCGTCGGGCGCCGGCCATGATGCCATGCACATCGCAAGCCTCTGCCCGACCGGCATGATCTTCGTACCCTGCGAGCGCGGCATCAGTCACAACGAGATCGAGAACGCGACCCCCTCCGACCTCGCCGCCGGCGCCCGCGTGCTGGTCGAGGTATTGACCGAACTGGCCAACCGCTAAGGAATATTCGATGTCCAAGAAGATGCAGTCCGAGCTCGTCGCGATCCTGTCCGATCTGATCGCCTTACCGAGCCCCTACCCGCCCGGCACTTCGGTCGAAATCTGCGCCTACACCGCCAAGCGCCTGAAGAAGGCGGGCTACAAGGTCGAAATCGTGACCAAGGCCAAGGGCGTCGACAACGTCGTGGCGCGCATGAAGGGCAAGGGCAAAGGTCCCGTTGTCGCCTTCAACGCCCATGTCGATACGGTGGGCGTCGGCGAGCGCGCCAACTGGAAGAGCGATCCCTATAAGGCGCTGGTCAAGGGCGGCCTCGTCTACGGGCTCGGCGCCGGCAACTGCAAGGGCAGCATGGCGGTCCAGATCTGGCTGGCCGAGGAGATCGCCCGCCGCGGTGGTCCGGCCAAGGGCGAACTGATCTTCACCTTCGTGGCCGACGAGGAGAATCTCGGGCCCAACGGCATGGAGCATCTGCGCAAGAGCGGCAAGGTACGGCCCGACGCGCTGATCCTCGGCGCGCAGACCGAGAACAACATGATCGTCGCCGAGCGCGGCGTGATGTGGGCCAAGATCACGACCAAGGGCCGCGCCGCCCATGCCGGCAACCCGGCGGCGGGCGACAACGCCATCCTGCGCATGATGCGTCTGGTCGGGGCGCTGCAATCCTACTACGACAAGGCCCTGGCGCGACGTGTCTCGGGCGCCATGAAGTCGACCGTGAACATCGGCATGTTCCATGGCGGCCACAACACCAACGTCGTGCCCTCGGCCTGCACCGTCGAGATCGACCGCCGCCTGCTGCCCGACGAAAAGGTGAAAGACGCCTTCAAGGAACTGAAGCGCGTCGTCGACGGCGTCGGCGAGCCCAAGGCCATGTATCAAGTCGAGTTCCTGACCGGCACCAACGGCTTCTTCGCGCCGGAGAACGGTGCAGCCGTCGGCGCCTTCGAAGCCGCCGTGAAGGCTCACAGCCGGCGCAAGGTGAAGTTCCTCAATGCCACCGGCGTCAGCGACGGCCGCTACTATGCAGACGACGGCATCGAGATCATCAACTTCGGTCCGGGCGCGGGTGCCCAGGGGCATGCTGCCAACGAGAGCGTGCCCATCGCCGAAATGGTCGATGCAGCCGAGATCCAGATCGACGTCGTGCAGCGCCTTCTGGGCTGACGCCCGCAACTTACAAAGGTCCTCACCGCCCCAGCGACTGCAGCCAATGCTCGAAATCCTGGGCTGCGGTACGCAGGGGCTCGAAGGGGTCCGACGACCGGGAGGCGTTCGACGAGCGAGCAACCCGCGCCGGACGCTGGGCAACCTGAGGCGGCGCGACGATCTGGGGCGCGGGATCCTGGCGAAGCTGCTCCAGCAAGGGGCGGTCGATCGTGCCTGTTTGCGGCAGCTCCCGGTTCTGCTGGTAGTGCACGACGGCAGCCTGAGTTGCAGGCCCCGCGATGCCATCGAGAGCGCCCGGGTTGAAGCCGAAAGCGCGCAACCTCGCTTGGATGTCCCTGACTTCGTCTCTCTGCAACGGCGGCTCTTCCAGGCCGCTCGGCTCGGGTAAATCCTTTGCAACTTCCTGGGTTGGAGCTTGGCGGGGTGCCGGCTCAGGACTGACCTGGGCAGCCGCGGGCGCGGTCGCAGGCGGTCCGATCGCCGAGGACACATCCTTTGCCGGTTCCGGTATCGGCGCTACGGCCGCCACCCCGACAGGCTTCGCAGGCGCCAGCGTCGCACGCGGCGGCGGCGCCCGATCAAACGGCAAAGCGACGAGTACGACCGCTCCGGTGATGCTTATCGTGAGAACGACGCCGCCGGCCGCCTTCAGGATCGTCTTCAGCTTCCGGGCGCGTTCGAGATCGTACGCATGGAGTGCAGCCTTGCGGGCTTCCGCGATCGCACGCGGATCGTTCGCCGACTGTCCAGCCACCCGCTCGCCCAGTTGCCGCGACAGGCCTGCAAGCGATTGCTTGAAATCCTCGTCGACCGGGCCGTCCAGCTCCTTGAGCAGCTTGCGTGCAGACCGCCGGGGCCGCTCCGGGTCGGGCTGCGCCTTCCCCGTTTCTTCGGGCTTGCCGTTCTGTTTCTGGTCACCCGTCATCTCGCCACCCCGCGACGCAACCCTCTTCCCACTTCGAGGGCGCGACTGTTGCCTGAACAACGGTGCAACAGTGCGAACGGTGCCGTGACCAATCGGAGACTTTTTGCGGAAAGCTGCGGTCGCTCGCCGCACGACCCGCCATCCCGGCCCCCGAGTTGAGACGCGAGCGCCTGCATGGCACGGTACCGGCAAGGGAGAGTTTGCCATGCCGTTCTATGAAAAGGGTGATGCCCGCATTCACTATGAAGAAGCGGGCACGGGCTTCCCCTTGCTGATCATTCCGGGCGGCGGCCTGAACTCGACGATCGCGGGCCTCGCCGCCACCCATCCGTTCAATGCCCTGGAGGAGTTCAAAGGCGACTACCGCTGCATCGCGGCAGATCTGCGCAATGCCGGCGGTGGCCAGTCCTCGGGGCCGCTCGAAAGCGGCCGTCCCTGGGACTCCTACACCGACGATCACCTGGGCCTGATGGATCATCTCGGCATCGGAAAGTTCATGGTGCTGGGCTACTGCATCGGCGGTCCGTTCATCTGGAACCTGCTGAAGCGGGCACCCGATCGGATCGTTGCAGGGGTGTTGACCCAACCCTCAGGTCATCGACCGGAGCTGCCCGACCAGTTCTACACCAACAACATGAACGCCTGGGGACCGGCCCTCAGTGCCCGCCGCCCCGAGATCACGATGGCGATGGTCGAGGCATTCCTGGCGAAGATGTACCGCGCCAACCCCGATTTCGTTTTCACGGTGACGCGGGACTTCGCACGCGCCTGTCAGACACCGCTGTTGATCCTGCCGGACGACATCCCGCCGCATCCCTACGCTGTCGCAATGGAAGCGGCGATGCTCGCCCCCAATGCCCAGGTCAGCCTCTATCCGTGGAAGGATACGAAGGAGAAGATCCCGCTGGCGGTGCGACACATCAGGACGTTCCTGAAGGCGAACCGACCGCAGGCATAGACTAGGCCGTCTTCTGCGCCGTCAGTCCGAGCTTGCTGATGGTCTGTTCGCGCATCACGAACTTCTGGATCTTGCCCGTGATCGTCATCGGAAACTCGGGCACGAACTCGATGTAGCGTGGGATCTTGTAGTGGGCGATCTGGCCCTTGCAGAACTCGCGGATCTCCTCGGCCGTCGCCGTCTCGCCATCGCGCAACTTGATCCAGGCGCAGACTTCCTCGCCGTACTTCTGGTCGGGCACGCCGATCACCTGCACGTCCTGTACCTTGGGATGGCGATACAGGAACTCCTCGATCTCGCGTGGATAGACGTTTTCGCCACCGCGGATCACCATGTCCTTTAGACGGCCGACGATATTGACGTAGCCCTGCTCGTCCATGATCGCGAGATCGCCGGTGTGCATCCAGCCCGCATCGTCGACGGCTTCCTTCGTTTTGGCCTCGTCGTTCCAGTAGCCCTTCATCACCGAATAGCCGCGGGTGCAAAACTCGCCGGTTTCCCCACGCGGCACCGCCTTGCCTTCAGCATCGACGATCTTGATCTCGATGTGTGGCAGGACCTGGCCGACCGTCGAGACACGCCGCTCGACTGGGTCATCCGTTGCGCACTGAGTCGACACCGGCGAGGTCTCGGTCATGCCGTAAGCGATCGTGACCTCGCCCATGTTCATCTGGCTCTGAACCCGCTTCATCACTTCGATGGGGCACGGCGAGCCCGCCATGATACCCGTGCGCAGGCTCTTCAGATCGAACTTGGCAAATTCCGGATGGTCGAGCTGGGCGATGAACATGGTGGGCACGCCGTAGAGCGCGGTGCAGCGCTCCTCGGAAACCGCCTGCAATGTCGCCAACGGATCGAAAGCTTCCGCGGGATAGACCATCGTCGAGCCGTGCGTCAGGCAGCCCAGATTGCCCATCACCATGCCGAAGCAGTGATAGAGCGGCACCGGAATGCACAGCCGGTCCTCGGGCGTGAGCTTCAGCCCCTCGCCCACGAAGTAGCCGTTGTTCAGGATATTGTGGTGGCTGAGCGTTGCGCCCTTGGGATAGCCGGTGGTGCCCGACGTAAACTGGATGTTGATCGCATCGTCGAACTGCAGCTTGGGCGCGAGATCGGCGATCCTGGCCTTCTCGGCATTGCCGCCGGCCTTCGCGACATCGTCGAAGTTCAGCATGCCCGGCGTCTTCTCCGTCCCCAGCCGCACGATGTGCTTGAGGTGCGGCAGCTTCCTGTCCTTCACGAGATCCTGGACGATCTCGAGATAGTTCGAGGTCTTCAGCGCCGGCGCCAGGATCAGCGCTTTGCACTCGACCTTGTTCATCGCGTATTCGAGTTCGGCGCGCCGGTAGGCCGGATTGACGTTGACCAGCACCAGCCCCGCCTTGGCGGTGGCGAACTGCGCCAGGGTCCACTCCGACGTGTTGGGCGACCAGATGCCGACCCGGTCGCCGCGGTCCAGGCCGAGCGTCAGCAGGCCGGCGGCGAGATCGTCGACCCGCCGCCCCAGCTCTCCCCAGCTCCAGCGCACGTTCTGGTGACGAACCACCAGCGCTTCCCGGTCGCGATAGGTCTCGACGGTGCGATCGAAGTAGGCGCCGATGGTCTCGCCGATCAGCTTCTTGTCGGAAACGCCGTGGTCGTAGGAAATCGGGGTGGAGATCTGGGTCATGCTCATGGCCGAACCTTAAACAGGCTCGGCTCCAGCCTCAATTGCGGCCATCAGTTGTTTCGCGGCGGCTTGCTGCCGGGGATCGGGTCGCCGCTGTCGCGCTCCTGCACGGCTTGGTGAAAGCCCTTTTCTTCGGCACGCTGCTTGAACCAGATCCCTTCCGGCGAATGGCGCGTCATGCCGTCGAACAGCGTCGCCAAAGTCTGGGTCGTCCGCATCCCCATATTCTCGAAGGCGCTGTTGATGGCGGTTTTCTGCATCCAGAGCTGATTCTTCGGCACGCCCTTCATACGGTCCGCGAGCTTTTGCACCGCAGCATCGAGTTCGGCGGCCGGCACGGCCTGGGTGATGAGGCCGATCCGCTCTGCCTCGCGGCCGTCGATCAAGTCGCCCGTGAAGAGCAGGCGTTTGGCCCGCTCCGCCCCGACCCGATAGACCCACATCATCGTCGTCGGACAGCCCCAGACGCGAGCGGGCGGATAGCCGATCTTTGCGTCTTCGGCCATCACCACCAGATCGCAGGACAGCGCGATGTCGCTGCCGCCGGCGACGGCATAGCCATGGATCTTGCAGATCGTCGGCTTGTAGCTGCGCCACAGCGACTGAAAGCACTGCGTGTTGTGGTCCATGAGCTGGAAGTCGATGAACGGGTCCCAGGGCATCTCCTGGCTACCCCCGGTGCCGCGCGGACGCTCGGCGGCATTCTTCAGGTCGTAGCCGGCGCAGAAGGCGCGGCCCGCGCCCTGCAGGACGATGACATGGACGAGATCGTCGCGATTGGCTTCCTCGACCGCCGCCCGAATCTCGTCGGGCATCTCGCGGGTGATGGCATTCAGCCGATCCGGCCGATTGAGGGTGATGGTGGCGACACGATCGTCGCGACTGTAGCTGAGCGTCTGATAGGCCAAGGCTTTCTCCTTCTGCACCCAATTAATCTCGCGCAAGTACTGCCGGGCAAGCCGCTAGGTTCGGGCCATGAAACTCGAATTCACCACCGTCGACGTCTTCACCGATCGCCAGTTCGGCGGCAATCCGCTGGCCGTGGTCACCAATGCGCAGGGGCTGTCGACCGAACGCATGCAGGCCATCGCTGCCGAATTCAACCTCGCGGAGACGACCTTCGTGCTGCCGCCGAAGGACCCCCGGCATACGGCAGAGGTGCGCATCTTCACGCCCAAGGCCGAGATGCCGTTTGCCGGCCATCCCAATGTCGGAACGGCCTTCGTGCTGTCCCGCGCCGGCGCGAGCTACGGCAAGCCTGTCGTCGGCGATCGCCTGGTGTTCGAGGAGAAGGCCGGACTGGTGAACATGGACATCCGGCGTGACGGCGGCGCTGTCGTAGCGACCCGGCTCGCCGCGCCGGTACCGCTGAGCTTCGGCGAGGAGATTGCACCCGAGATCGTCCAGCGCGCCTGCTCGCTCGACGCGACGGCGCTCAAGCTCGATGTCCATCGACCAATCGTCGCCTCATGCGGAGCGCCGCTGCTCTTCGTCGAGCTTGCGTCGCGCGAGGCACTGCGTTCGGCGGCGCCACGGCCCGAGGTCTTCGCCCGCGAGCTGCCGCGCGAGCGCATCGTCGGCATCCATCTCTACGTCCAGGCACCCGAGGGGCCGATCGACGTGCAGACCCGCATGTTCGCGCCCGAGCACGGCATCTCCGAGGATCCCGCCACGGGTGCCGCCAATGTCGCGTTGATCGGCCTGCTCACTCATCATCGACCGGAAACCGATCTCACCTTCGCGCGGACGATCGGCCAGGGTTTCGACATGGGCCGTCCGAGCGTGCTCGAAGCTTCTGCCGAAAAGAAGGGTGGCAAGGTCGTCGCGACCTATATCGGTGGCCGCTGCGTGCCGATGATGAGCGGGACGATCGACCTCGCCTAGGGACGTCTGCCTAGCGCCATCAATCGATCGGCAAGCTCGGTCATGCGTTCGGAATCGGAGACGCTGCGCACCCGGTTCGCGGCATCACCTAAGGGTCCGGACAGATCGCAGCCCTGGCCTGTTAGCCATTCGATATTGGGCAACTGCCACTCGAGGTCGATGGCGACACTGATGTAATCGGACCTCGTCTTTGTAATCTTTGCCGCTTCTGCCTGGAGCGCCTCGCGATAGGCCGCGCACACCGCGGAGGGTTCGATGTCGAGCGCCCAGAGTTGCGACAGGTCGCCAAGCCTGTCCTGTCCGAGCAACTGAACGGCATCGGCAGTCCGCGTCTTGACCAGCCTCGCGCCGGCCAGCGCCTGGCGATGGTGTATGGCGCCGGGAGGCAGATCTTCGAGATAGTCACGGAGGGGCGAGTCAGGGCCGAGCTTGGCGAAGCGCGCAGCGTCGGCGGCCTCGGCTTCCTCCACGCGCTTCTTCTCTTGCTCTTCCCATCTGCTGCGCTCGGCAGCCTGCGCGGCCTCCCGTTCCGGATTGGGCATGTATTCGATGGTGGTCAGCACCAACGGCGCGATCGTCAGAAGGACGATGGCACCTCCCAGGATCGCCGTCGTCGGCACTGGCGGCAGCGTGTCGTGCCACCCGACCATTCGGGCCCAGAAGGCGTAGAGCGCCAGCAGCAACGGCAACAGCGCCGGCACGACGGCCAGCCAGTCGCCATAGCGGTCGTTGTAGAGGCCCAGGGCGGAGGCTGCCGCAATTGCCGACAACGGCAGGAACACGATGGCAGCAGCGGTGGCGTAGGACGGCATCGCGCCGCGCAGGATTGCGACGGCGAACATCGAGGCCAGCACGATCCACAGCACCAGCCCCTGGATCACGGCGAACCCCAGGGACATGCCGCGGCCGGCCGCGTCGCTGCTGCGCGCGGTCAATATGTTGGTGATGAAGGGGCCGTAGAGCAGGACCGCCAGGACAAACAGGATCGTCATGCCCCAGGGGAACCCCGGGGAAGTGGTCGAAGTGGCCATTGCCCTTCTTAGCGGCCCGAGACCGAGAGAGGCAATGCCGTGCCCTGCTTCACCGGACGCAAGGCGAAGGAGCTGCGGATCTGGGCAATGCCGGCGATCTTGGTGAAGTCCATCACGAAGCGCTCGTAGGCTTCGAGGTCGGGTACCACGACCCGCAGCAGGTAGTCGCTGTCGCCGGTCATCAGGTAGCACTCCATCACCTCGGGCCGTTCGGCGGCCGCCCGCTCGAAGTCCTTCAGCGCCTTTTCGACCTGGGTGGAGAGCGACACACTCATGAAGACATTGACCGAGAGGCCGACCGACTTGGCATCGAGCTGCGCCGCATATCCCTTGATGACGCCCGCCTCCTCGAGCGCCTTGACCCGCCGCCAGCACGGCGACGACGAGAGACCGACCTGCTCGGCGAGGTCGGCATTGCTCAACCGGCCATCGTGCTGCAGCCGTTCGAGAATGCGCCGATCGATAGCATCCAGGGAGATCATTGCTCAAAATGCCCAGTTATAGGAGAATTCTACCCTATACAGCGCGTTTCGCGATCCGAACGCAAGGACCTTCCAGCGCACAAGGCGTATGCCGATGGCCATGACCACCCTCGCCCCCATCCAGCGTCTCCGCCTGCTCCGCGAACTGGAACGCAAGGTGCTGTGGCTCAGCGCCTGGACGATCCATCACGCCAACCATCTGCGGCCCAATCGCGACGGGCTGAAGGTCGGCGGCCACCAGGCGTCGTGCGCGTCGCTGGCGACGGTCATGACGGCTCTCTACTTCTCGGTACTGCGGCCGGAGGATCGCGTGGCGGTGAAGCCGCATGCCTCGCCCGTGTTTCACGCCATCCAGTATCTGTTCGGCCATCAGACTCGCGAGAAGCTGGAACGCTTCCGGGCGCTGGGCGGCGCGCAATCCTATCCTTCCCGCACCAAGGACATCGACGACGTCGATTTCTCCACGGGCTCGGTCGGGCTGGGCGTCGCCATGACGCTCTTCTCCTCGATCGTGCAGGACTATGTGCGGCTGAAGAATCTCGGCGACGGAGAGCGGCCGACCGGGCGCATGGTCGCCCTTGTGGGAGATGCCGAGCTCGACGAGGGCAACGTCTTCGAGGCGTTGCTCGAAGGCTGGAAGCACGACGTCCGCAATCTCTGGTGGGTGATCGACTATAACCGCCAGAGCCTCGACGGCGTGGTGAACGACCGCCTGTTCGGCCGCATCGGCGAGATGTTCGAGCTGGTGGGCTGGCGCGTCGTCACCCTGAAGTACGGCAAGCTGCTGGAGACCGCCTTCGCCCAGCCCGACGGCGAGCAGCTCCGTCAGTGGATCGACGACTGCCCCAACTCGCTCTACTCCGCGCTGGTCTTCAAGGGCGGCGCCGGCTGGCGCGAAGCGCTGACACGCGACCTCAATCAGTATCCCGGCGTCAGGCGCATCCTGGAGCAGCACGACGATGCGGCGTTGCATCGCCTGATGACGAACCTTGCCGGCAATGACATGCAGGCCGTGCTCGACGCCTTCGAAGGGGTGAACGACGACACGCCGACCTGCTTCATCGCCTACACCATCAAGGGCCAGGGCCTGCCGTTTGCCGGTCACAAGGATAATCACTCCGGCCTCATGACCCTGGACCAGATGGCCGGCTTCAAGCAGGGCATGGGCATTGCCGACGGCCAGGAATGGGACAAGTTCGCGGGCCTCACGGCAACGCCTGCCGAACTCCAGCCTTTCCTCGATGCCGCGCCGTTCAATGCCCAGGGCAAACGGCGGACAACCGCGCCGCAGGTCGCCATCCCGGCCGCCCTGCCGCGGCCCACCGACAGGAAGTCGAGCACCCAGGAAGGCTTCGGCAAGATCCTGAATGCCATTGCAGCGGAGGATAGCGACCTCGCGCGGCGCATTGTCACCACTTCGCCCGATGTCACGGTCTCGACCAATCTCGGCGCCTGGGTGAACCGGCGCGGCCTGTGGGCCCATACCGAGGCCGAAGACGTGTTCCGCGAGCTCAAGGTCGTGTCGGCCCAGCTCTGGCGCAAGACGCCGCGCGGCCAGCATATCGAGCTGGGCATTGCGGAGAACAACCTCTTCCTGCAGCTCGCGGCGATGGGGCTCAGCCATCAGATCTTCGGCGCCCGCCTACTCCCGATCGGGACGCTTTACGATCCGTTCATCGCACGCGGTCTCGATGCGCTGAACTACGCCTGCTACCAGGATTCGCGCTTCATGCTGGTGGCCACGCCGTCAGGCGTGACGCTTGCCCCGGAAGGCGGCGCCCATCAGAGCATCCACACGCCGCTGATCGGCATCGGCCAGCCAGGCCTGCTTTCCTACGAGCCGACCTATGTCGACGAACTTGCGATCCTGATGCGGCATGGCTTCGACTATATGCAGCAGGACAAGGGCGGTTCGGTCTACCTGCGTCTCTCGACGCGCAGCCTGCCCCAACCGGAACGCACCCTCTCCGCCGACCAGGAAGCCGACATCGTGCATGGCGCCTACTGGTATGCCGCGCCCGATGCCGGGGCGGACATTGCGGTGGTTGCCATGGGCGCCGTCACGCCGGAAGCGATTGCGGCGCATGAGAGCATCGTCCGCGACTTTTCCGGCGCGGGCCTTCTGGTGCTGACCTCGCCGGACCGGCTGCATGCCGATTGGCTGGCCGCCCAGCGCAACCGCGGCCGTACGGCCGGCATCGTCGACCGCAGCGCGAGTCCCATCGAACGGCTGCTGGCACCGCTGTCGCGCGATGCACGGATCGTGACGGTACTGGACGGCCATCCGCTGGCGCTGTCCTGGCTGGGATCGGTGCGCGGCCAGAGGGTCGTGCCGCTGGGGATCGAGCATTTCGGCCAGTCCGGCGACATTCCCGATCTCTATCGGACCTACAGGCTCGACAGTGCGGCAATAATCGACGCGGTGGCGCGGGCCCTCTAAAATGGCGGCGTGAAAGTAGACGGCACCCCTTACCGAACCATCTGGCTCGGCGCCGACGGCATGGCCGTCCAGGTGATCGACCAGACCCTGCTGCCCCACCATTTCGTGGTGCGCGAACTCAAGACGATGGAGGACGCCGAAAAGGCGATCCGCACCATGATCGTGCGCGGCGCCCCGCTGATCGGCGCCGCCGCGGCCTATGGCATGGCGCTGGCCATGGCGACGGATTCCTCGGACGCCATGCTGGCCCGCGCCTATACCGTGCTGATGGAATCGCGGCCGACCGCCGTGAACCTGCGCTGGGCGCTCGACGATCTGCGCGCCCTGCTGGCCCCGCTGCCTGCCGCCAAGCGGCGCGAGACCGCCTATCGGCGCGCCGCCGAAATCTGTGACGAGGACGTCGAGATCTGCCGGCGCATCGGCGAGAACGGCCTCGGCCTGATCCGCCGATTGAAGCCCAGAAGCGATCGCATCAATGCGCTGACGCATTGCAATGCCGGCTGGCTGGCCACGGTGGACTGGGGCACGGCCCTGGCGCCGATCTATCAGGCACACAATGCCGGCATCCCGATCCATGTCTGGGTCGACGAAACGCGGCCGCGCAACCAGGGCGCCAGCCTGACGGCCTGGGAACTCGGCAAGCACGGCGTGCCGCATACAGTCATCGCCGACAATGCCGGCGGCCATCTGATGCAGCATGGGCAGGTCGATTTCGTCATCACCGGCACCGACCGCACGACGCGGCGCGGCGATGTCTGCAACAAGATCGGCACCTACCTGAAGGCGCTGGCGGCGCACGACAACGGCGTGCCGTTCTATGTCGGCCTGCCCTATCCCACGATCGACTGGACGATCGAGGACGGCGTGCGCGAAATCCTGATCGAGGAACGCAATGCGCGCGAGGTCTCCCACATCGCCGGCCGCGGCGAGACCAGCGACCGGACGACCGTGCAGCTCCTGCCCGATGGCAGCCCCGCCGCCAATCCGGCGTTCGACGTCACGCCGGCGCGGCTGGTGACGGCGCTGGTCACCGAGCGGGGCGTCTGCCCGGCGAGCGAAGCCGGGCTGCTCTCGCTCTATCCCGAGCAGTCGCGGGCCGCCTAGGCAGTCCTCCAATGGTCGAGGCTCCCCCTTTCATTCGCGCCTCGACCGTTCGCCACGTCGGTTGGCTCGACTTCAACCGGCCGCCGGTCAATGCCTTCAACCACCAGATGGTCGAGGAAACCCGCGACGCCATCGCGACCGCCCTTGCCGATCCCGACATACGGGTGATCGTGCTGGGAAGTGCCGTCGACAGCTATTTCAGCGCCGGCGCCGATCTGAAGGTGTTCAAGGGCATGACGGGCGTCGGCATGCGCAGCTGGACGCTCCTCACCCACGAAATCGTCCGGATGCTGCGCTCCTCGCCCAAGCCGTTGCTCGCCGCCATCTGCGGCACGGCGGTCGGCGGCGGGCTGGAGATGACGCTTCATTGCGATCTGCGTTTTGCCGCCGCCGATGCCAAGCTCGGCCAGCCCGAAATCCGCATCGGTTTCATCCCGCCGATCGCCACCACCCAGGCCCTGGTCCGTCTGATCGGGCGACCGAACGCCATCCGGTATCTCTACGATGGCAGTCTGGTATCGGCGGAACAGGCGCTGCAGTGGGGCCTGATCGACGAGCTTGTCGCCCCGCAGGATCTGCGTGCCCGGGTGCAGGCCTACGGTGAAGAGTTGGCCGCCAAGTCGCCTGCGGCGCTTGCCGCCATCAGGCGGACCGTCACCCTGGGCGGCGGCATGAGCTTCGACGAGGGCATGGCTTACGAACTCGAAGCCGTCGTCGATCTTGCCGACGGTCCCGACTTCGCCGAAGGCGTCGACGCGTTCCTCGCCAAACGCCCGCCCATCTGGCGACGCGATTGACCAAAACCCTCAGCCATTCAACGCCAGCGACGAGTTGAGAGAGATTGGGGAATCGGCGGGAACGCTGTCTCCCGCAGGTTTCAACAACCATCCATTCCGTCATCCAATCGCGGGTTCGATAGGCCTGGAGCGGAGCAGGGCACGAACCGAGCGTGGCGGAACGTGTTATAATTCAAGACCGATGATCCCGTTCTTCGACCCTCTCGTTCTCGGCTTCCTCGTCGCCCTCGGCATTGGTCTGCTGATCGGCATCGACCGCGAGCGCAAGAAAGGCGAAGGCCCGACACGCGGCGCTGCCGGCCTCAGGACCTTCACCCTGGCTTCGCTGGCGGGCGCTACGGGCATCGCCGTTGGCGGAGAAATCCTGATGGCGACGGTGGTGTTGGGCGTGACGGCCTTCGCCGGCCTTTCCTATTGGCGTGCCCATGACAGCGACCCAGGCCTCACGACCGAGATAGCCCTCGTACTGACGGCTCTGCTGGGAGGGCTCGCGGTCCGCGAACCGGCCTATGCCGCGGGTATCGGCGTGGTCACAGCAGCTCTGCTCAATGCCCGCGTCGAGCTGCATCGATTCGTCCGGTCGGTCCTGACGGCTTCTGAGATTCGCGACCTTCTGGTCTTCGCCAGCGCGACTCTCGTTGTGCTGCCCTTGCTGCCCGACCACCCCATCGGGCCTTACGGCGCCTTCGATCTGCGCACGGTGTGGATCGTGGTGATCCTGGTCATGGGCGTAGGCGCGCTGGGCTATGTCGCCGTTCGCGCGGTCGGGTCTCGTTTCGGCCTTCCCCTGGCGGGCCTTGCCTCGGGCTTCATTTCGAGCAGCGCGACGATCGGGGCGATGGGTGCGCGGGCCGCCAAAGAGCCGGAACTCATGAAGCCCGCCGTAGCCGGCGCGATACTGTCGTCGGTCGCCACCGTCGTACAGCTCGCCGTTCTGGTCGCCGTCACCAGCCTGCCGACGCTCGAGGCCTTCGCCGTTCCATTGGCGCTGTCCGGCGTGGCAGCAATTCTCTACGGCGGCGTCTTCACGCTCTGGGCCTTGAAGCAACCAGGCGAGTCGCAGGAGACGCCAGGGAGTGCCTTCAGCCTCAAGACCGCCCTGACCTTCGCCGTCATTCTCGCGGCGGTACTTGTCCTTGCGGCGGCGCTACAGGACTGGTTCGGAGAGACCGGCGTTATCCTTGCAGCCGGCGCAGGCGGGTTCGCCGACGCTCACTCCGCCGCCATCTCCGTGGCATCGCTGGTGGCAGATGGCCGACTGGAACCGCCAGCCGCCGTCGTCCCGATCCTGGTCGCGCTCACGACCAACACCGTGACCAAGATGATCTTCGCCTTTTCGGCTGGCGGTCGTGCGTTCGCGCTCTACGTCATTCCCGGCCTTATCCTGATGGTGATCGCGGGCTGGGCGGGCGCGCTTTTCATGCCGCAGGGCTGACGGGCTGCCACAGGTCGCGCCGTTCGCAGGTAGGCAGCACCGGAAAGCCGCGGTACAGTCCAGGTCTCTTGCGTTCCCTAGTTCTTCTTCCCGGCTTCATGTGCGACTCGGATCTCTGGACCGACATGGTCGCCGATCTCGAAGCGCTGGGCTCCCTCCATTACGGCAACGTCTACGAGGACTCGTCGCTCGAAGGCATGGCTCAGCGCGTCCTCGCCGACGCGCCGGATCGCTTCGTCCTTGTGGGCTTCTCGATGGGCGGCTTCGTGGCGCGCGTACTAACGCTGATGGCGCCCGAACGCGTGACAGGTGTGGCGTTCATCGCCTCCTCCGCGCGCGGTTACTCCGACGAAGAGCGCGCGCGGCGCCAGGCCGGCTATCGTCCCGGCGATCGGCCACCGCCTGCTGCCGGCACGGTGACGACGGCAATGGGGCTGCATCCGGACCGGGAAGCCGATCCGGTACTGCTCGACCGGCTGCGCAACATGCAACGCCGTCTGGGATCGGAAGTCCGCAAGCGGCAGGCGGCGCTCATCCGCCGTGACGGCTACGCCGATCTGGAACGGATCACGTGCCCCTCGCTGGTGGTGGCCTGCCGGCAGGACCGTCTGCGGACCTTTGCCGAGACCGAGCGCATGGCGCAGCACCTGCCCCGCTCCAGCTTCGCCATCCTCGAGGATTGCGGCCACATGGCTCCCCTGGAAAAGCCCAAGGAACTCACGGCGCTGCTTGCAGCCTGGCTGCACCGCACCGGGCTCTAGAAACGGGCCAGCTGTAAGGACTCAGGCGCCCGCCCGGTGTAGCCTTAATCCATGAGTGATGGGCAAGCCCTGTTCGCAGTCCTGCGGCAGTCGGCGGATGCCGACACCGTAGCTGCCATGGAGCGGCTGATCGGGACAGCTCCCGACGCCGACCTTTGCCGCGTCAACGTTTTCGACTTCGCCCGTCGCCATAATGTCGGAGAGGACGAGGCGATCGCCGCCTTCCTGCATGCCGCTCGCATCGGATTGTTCGAGATGTCCTGGAACGTGCTCTGCCCTGGTTGCGGCGGCGTGCTCGACTCGAACGCCTCCCTGAAGAGCGTGCGCTGCGAGGAATATGTCTGCGCACTCTGCGCTGCAGGCTACGAGCCGACACTCGACGAAATGGTCGAAGTGACCTTCACCGTAAATCCGAGGATACGCCGTATCGCGGCGCACGATCCGGACAGCATGCCGATGTGGGATTATGTCCGGCAGATCTTCTGGGGATCGGGGATCGACCTTCCCACGGACAATTTCGACGAACTGATCGACGAAATCACGCTCGATGCCGTCGAGCTCCCACCTGGCGGCAAGGCAATCCTGTCGCTGCAGCTTCCCGCCGACTTCGTGATTGTATTCGAGCCCGTCACGCATGCGGCGCGCTTCATCGACGTCAAGGGCGAGCCGACGCGGGAGCGCCAGAACCTGTCGTTGGTGTTCAACAATCTTCGCTCGCCGACGGGGACGATGGAGCTGCGACCAGGCCCGCTCCGGCTGCAACTGGAGAACCAAACGTCGCGCCGTACGCTGCCTGGCATTTGGATCGCCAACGACAGGATGCATGATCTGCTCGGTCGCCGTAAACGCTTCCTGACGGCCAAGCGGCTCCTGTCTAACCAGACCTTCCGCGACATCTACCGGACCGACACGCTCGACATCGACCAGCGGCTGAAGATCACAAGCCTCACGTTCCTGTTCACCGACCTCAAGGGTTCGACCGAGCTTTACGAGCGAGTCGGCGATCTCGTAGCGTTCGACCTCGTGCGCGAGCATTTCCGTATCCTGCACGAGATCGTCGCGGCGGAGAGCGGCGCGGTGATCAAGACCATTGGCGACGCCGTCATGGCGACCTTCCCGACGCCCGATCGCGCCCTGGCCGCTGCCCTCCGCATGCGCCAGGCCATGCGGGCCCTGAATGATGCGCACGGCCGCGAAGACCTCCTGCTCAAGATCGGCATCCACGAAGGCCCCTGCCTCGCCGTCACCTTCAACGAGCGCCAGGACTATTTCGGCCAGACGGTGAACATCGCCTCGCGCGTTCAAGGGCTGGCCGTTTCCCAGTCGATCCTGGCGACCGCCTCCGTCGTCGATCATCCGCAAAGCACCGACCTGCTCGAACGCAACGGCCAGAAGCCCATGGTGCAAAGCCAGGCGCTGCGCGGCGTGGCTTCGGAGGTCGCCGTCTACGAAATTCCCTGAGCCGCCGCACCACGCCGCCGCATCCAGCGCGACAGCTTGGCCGCTCCGCCGAACAGGAAAGCAACGGCGAAGGCCACGACTGTCGGCAGCCACAGGTCGAGGAAGGACACGATCCGCGCCCGGCTGGGATTGGTGCGATCGTAGACCACCGTGACCACGTCTCCTGCCGAAAACGACGTGCCGCTGCCGCCACGGCCGTGGAATTCGACGTCGCGGCCTTCCTGGGTGGTGAAGCGCACGACGGGCGCAAAGGAGACCTGCTCGACGTCGCGCCGCACTTCGCGCCCGGTGGCGAGCGTCACCTCCTCGGTGACGATGCTGCTGCTCCTGCGAATCTCGACCACCGTGCCCTGCGCTCGGCCGCCACTGGCGTAGAGGTCGGTCGCACTCCACAGCGTAAAGATGCCGATCAGCAGCGCCACAACGGAGATGGCAGTAAAGGCGCGCTCGCCGATGATCGACAGGTCGCCGTTGCGTGACAGGCCCCAGGCAACGGCGCCGAATAGCAGCCAGAAGCAGCCGAAGCCAACGGCGATGATCGGCACCAGCCAGAGACGCTCGAAGGTATCGAGACGGATGCTCCGCGGGTCCTCGGGCATGTAGAGCACGGTGACCAGGTCGCCCGTGGAAAAGTCGGGTGCGCCGCTACCGAGATCGGTGACTTCGTGGAGTTCGCCACCGGGCAGGCGAAAGCGCACCACCGGCGCATACATGCCGCCTTCGCGCACGATGTCGACCACAACGCCGTCGGCGCGGTCGCCATAGAGGACATGGCGCAGGTTGCCGAGCCCCAGGAGAATGCCGCCCGCAACGATGAGGCCGCCGATGGCCAAGATGCCCCAGGCGATCCGATGCCAGCCCATATCCATGGCCATCGCCAATTCCCTCAGACCGGCTGACGCTTGCGCAGTCTGTCGATGAGGGTGATCAGCCGCATGCCCTGAGGAGTGGCGGAATCGAGGAGCTGCTCGCGCGGCGTATTCTCCGCCAGCTGGCTGATTTCGATGAGCGCGCGGATATGCTGACGTCGCGTCAGCCGATACTCGGAAGACCGATGATGGAAAAACAGGCGCTTGAGCTGGCCGTCGCCTACCAGCGCGTTCAACTCCGACGCGGTCACATAGATCAGGAAGCAGATGAAGATCCACAAATGGACCGCCACGAAGCGGTGCCAGCTGAAGGCTTCGACTTCGGCCTGGAAACTGCCGCCGAAGCCGCCGGTGTCGAGGGCGAAATGCACCAGCTTCTCCAGGAAACGCACGATCAGCACGACCAGAGAATAGAAGATCGTCTTGTAGAGGATCGGCTGGATCAGAGGTGCGCCGCGGAACTTGTCGATCAGGCGGACCTTGTCGACAACCAGAACGACCTTGCCGACAACCAGGGCGGTCGTGCTGGCGAGAACGAAGCTCGACAACCGGAACCAGTAATCGTGGACCAGCAGGTCCGTCGTCAGCGAGATCAGGTTGAAGGCGACGAAGAAATAGAGCGTCGGCGGCAACAGATGACGGATCATGTTGAACCAGCCGCGATAAATCCGCACCGGAAGGGAGACCGCGGCCACGCTCACATCCGGCCTCCGTCGACGACGAAGTTCTGCGCCGTCACCAACCGGCTGTCGTCAGCGGCCAGCCACAGCACCATGCGCGCTATATCGGGGGGATAGACCTTCTCCTTGAGGCACTGTGCGACCATCAAGGCGGCTTCGGCCTGCGGGGTCAGCCAGAGATCGATCTGGCGCTGGGTCATGATCCAGCCCGGCGTCAGCGAATTGAGGCGGATATTGTCGGGTCCGAGATCGCGGGCGAGGCCACGCGTCATGCCGATCACCGCAGCCTTGGCCGCCTGATAGACGGAGAGTTGCGGCGTCATCGCATGATAGCTCACCGAGCTGAAATTGATGATCGAGCCGCCGCCGGCCTTCTTCATGCCGGGCACCACGGACTGAATGGCGAAGTACTGGTGGCGCAGATTGACCGCGATGCGCTCGTCCCAGAACGCGGGAGTCACCTGGTCGATCGTATGGCGGTCGTCGCGGGCTGCATTGTTTACCAGCACCTTGAAGGCGCCGAGCTTGCCCGCCATGCCATCGATCGTCGCCTGATAGGCAGGGAGATCGCGCACATCGGCCTTGGCAAAGAGCGGTGCCGGATGGCCGGCGCCCTTGATCTTGTCGACCAGCGCCACAGAAGCCGCTTCATCGATATCGACGAAGCCCACTTTGGCGCCCTGTTCGGCAAAATGCTCGACGATCGAAGCGCCGATGCCCGAACCGCCGCCAGAGACGAAGACAGGCCGGCCGGCGAGGCTGGGATAAGAGGCGAATTGCGGCATGGCGTCCTCACGAAAACGAAAGACGGAAGGCGATCTCGCCCGCGAGAGTCGCCCCGGCGGCCAGTCGGGTGCTCCCGACAGCTCCGTTGGCATGGCTCACCGGCTCGACACAGAAAAACGTCTGGCCGTCGGGAACATAGATCACCAGATGGCGGAACGCCTCCGTGGCAGAGAGGTCCATCCGCATACGCCGGCGCGGCCAGGCGATGGTCGCGCGTCCATCCCAGCCGTCGAAACAATGATCGAGCCCCAGCCCTTCGACCCGACGCCCCCGGGAGAAATCCCAGGCCGGAGGCACCGGCACATGATTCAGCGGCAGGACTTCGGCATCGGTCTCCCAGACACCACGCAGCCGGCAGGTCAATTCGGTCTCGGCATCGCACGGGAAATAGGGATGCAGGCCCAGCCCCGCCGGGACATCGCGATCTTCGAGATTCTCGATCGACATGCCGGCCACGAGTCCTGTCTCGTCCAGCACGAAGGTCTGACGGGCGCGATATCGGAACGGCCATCCAGAACGGCCATCGTGCTCGTACATGAGCTCGGCCGAGCGAGCATCGCGGCCAGCGACAGTCCAGGCCTGTGACCAGCCATCGCCATGCATGGGATGGGGTACACCCGGCCAGTTCAACGGTACGTGAATCTGCTCGTCGCCGAAGAGGAGCCGGCCATTCGCGATGCGATTGGAAAACGGCACCAGCGGATAGCAGGCGCTGTCCTTCCCCGTACCCGACGCCAGCGCCGCCTCCGTGGCGGGCCGCAGCGCATCGCCAGCCGTGTTGCCATCCCCCCGCACGACAAAGCGCGCGATCGATCCGCCGGCTTCCGGCGCGAGGTCGACCGAAAGCCGACCGGCTTGCAAAGACAATAGCTGCATAAGTTCGTCTCACCTGGCTCCTGACGAGTAATCCACCGTGGCCTACTTTTTGCTGGGTTGCACCTATGTCTGGTGGCACGCCGATGATAGGCTTTCGTCAACTCGACGTTGTCGGCTTCGTGCCGAGTGCCATTCGTCTCGACACGGCCATCACCCGGACCTGGGGGCTATCACATGAGTGACGAGGTCATCGGCAAGTGGGAGTTGAGTCGCCGCCGCGTACTGGCCAGCACAGCGGGCCTTGGCCTGCTTGGTTCGGCAGGCCGAGCTTTCGGCCAGTCGGCAGGGCCTTGGAGTCAAGCGCCCAAGAGCAAAGTGGACCGCCTCAACTTCGTCGTCTGGACCTACGGCGACATCTACACGCGCATCGCCAAGCAGTTCGAAGCCGATTGGGGCGTCAAGGTCGATTCCACCATCTCCTCGTTCAACGACCATCCCACGAAGCTGACGACGATGTTCGCGGCCGGCGAGAAGATCGACGTCTCGCAATCCTCGCCGTTCTCCTTCCCGAACTTCGTCAATCAAGGTCTGGTCGAGCCGATCGACAGCCTTCCCGGTGCCGCCGACTACATCAAGGACTTCACGCCCTTCACCAAGCAGGTCGCGACGGTGAACGGCAAGACCATGGGCCTGCCTTACTTCTCCGCCGTGTGGGTGTGGAACTACTACGCCGACATGCTGGAAAAGCTGAAGATCGACAAGCCCTTCGCCACCTACGACGAGTTCATCGAGCATTGCATGAAAGCCAAGAAGGACGGCGTCTCGCGCTATCCCGTGCTTTGGGTTGCAGGCGTCGGGCTCGAGCAGTTGCCGGGCACCTGGTACCAGATGACCTGGAATCGTGGCGGCACCTTCTTCGACAAGCAGGGCAATCACATGCTGGGCGCGGGTTCGGTCGCCCGCGAGACCCTGAAATGGTGGGCGAACACCTTCGAGAAGGGACTCGACATCTCCGACCCGGAATCGCTCAAGGTGCAGTTCACCACGTCGGCCAAGGCTTTCGGCGCCGGCAAGAATCTCTACCGCGGCCCCAATCACCATTACGGGCTCAACGTCGTCAACGATCCGGCGCAGTCGCCCATCGCCGGCAAGGTCAAGGTCCACGGCTCGCCCGGCGACGGCAAGACGATCGGCGTTACGCACGTCTACTTCCTCACGTCAGCCACGCGCGACAAGGAATGGGGCTGGAAGCTGCTCCAGTATCTCGGTGGCAAGACCAAGGACGGCAACTACACGCAGGCCATCAGTCTCGCGAAGGATGCGATGCTGGGTTCCGGCTACACGTCGGTGATGAACAGCGATGCGGTGAAGCAGGGCTGGGCGCCGTGGGGCGACGTCCCCGCCATTCTCAAGATCTGGGATCAGGCCGCCTACATCGGCGAGGTCTGTTCGTCGGTCTACCAGCCCTGGCACTTCCCCTGGACTGATCAGCTCAACATCGAGGTCCAGAAGTGTCTTACTGGTCAGATCACGGCAGATCAATGCTGTGACAACCTGATCAAGGGCATCGCCGACGCCAAGCGCAAGGTCTGATCCCCTGACGACCGAGGCGCCAGGACTTCCCATCGCGCGGACGGGCCGCAGGCCCTGGCGTCAGCGCGAGATGTCGGCCGGCAGCTTCGCGTTCTTCATGAACCTGCCGACCTTGTTCTTTCTCGGCCTGGTGCTCGCCTATCCGGTGATCTACGCCGGCTACCTGTCGGTCCATCAGGTCGGCCTGGCGCAGCTCCGGCGCGGTGTCTTTGCGTTCAACGGCTGGGATAATTACAGCCGCGTTCTCGAAGATCCCCTGTTCTGGATCGCGATCAAGAACACGTCGATCTTCACCGCCATCACGGTCGGCAGCGAGGTCGTGCTGGCGGTGCTGATCGCTCTGCTGCTCAACCAGACGGGCATCTGGACGTCACGTATCACACGCTTTCTCATCCTGCTGCCCTACGCCATTCCGCCGATCGCCAACGGCCTGATCTGGTCGTTCCTCTACAGTTTCCAGTTCGGCTTCCTGAACCGGATCCTGTTTTCTCTTGGGCTGATCGACGATCCGATCAACTGGGCAGGCAATCCGGACACGGCGCTCTATGCCGTCACCGTGCCTTACATCTGGCGAACGCTGCCCTTCGCCATCATTCTCGTACATGCGGCCCTACAGGGCATCCCGCGCGAACTCTACGAGGCGGCGGCCGTCGACGGCGCAAGAGCCTGGCATCGCTTCTGGCACATCACGTTGCCGCTGCTCCGGCCGATCATCGCCATCATCCTGGTGCTGCGCACAGCCTTCGCCTTCGCCGTCTTCGAGGAAATCCTCGCCATCACCCAGGGCGGCCCGGGCGATGCCACCTGGGTCGCCGCCTGGTACAGCTACAAGATCACCTTCTCGCCGCCGAACAATTTCGGCATGGGCTCGGCATCGGCCTTCATCCTGACCCTGATGATTGGCCTCATCGCCCTGGTCTACATGCGCATGGTCTATCGCCGGGTGACGCTCTGATGTTCGCCACGTCGCGCACCACGAAGCTCATGCTCCATATCGCCAACCTGATGGTGATCGCCTTCATCCTGTTGCCATTGGTGGCGGTGCTGATCGGCAGCATCCAGTCGGAGAAGGCGCTTCAGGCCGATACGCGCCGCGTGCTGCCGCTGGAGTTCACCCTCGACAACTTCACCGTCATCCTCACCAAGGGCGAGCAGAAGGGCCGCATCTTCGAGCAGGTCACTTACCTGCCGGACAACATCAAGAACTTCTACACCGCCTTCCTGAACTCCGCGATCGTGGCGGGCTCGGTGACGTTCCTGACGCTGCTTTTCGGGTCGCTGTCGGCCTACACCATCGCCCGCCAGCGCTTCCGCTGGACCCTCTTCCTGCTGCAGGCCAACATCGTCGCGCGCTTCGTGCCGGTGATCGTGCTGATGATTCCGCTATACGTGGTCATGCGGTCGGTCGGGCAGCTCAATTCGCTCACCGGCGTGATCATCGCGGAGACCGGCTTTCTCCTGCCCTACGCGATCCTGATCCTTGCCCCCTACTTCGACACGATTCCCGCCGAACTCGAAGAAGCGGCACGCATCGACGGATGCTCCCGCTTCAGCGCCTTCGTGCACGTCGTGCTGCCACTGGCGACCCCGGCGCTCGCGGCTTGCGGGGTCATCATGTTCATCATTTCCTGGCACGAGCTGCTGATCCCGTTGATCCTGAATGCCCGGCCGGACGTGATGACCCTGCCCGTGGTCATCGCCAGCCTGGTCGGCGACGTCCACGTCTTCTTCAATCTCATGATGGCAATCTGCCTGCTGGCCCTGGCCCCGACGGTGATCCTAGTGGCGTTGCTGCAGCGGTACATCGTCGAGGGTCTTTCCGCCGGTGCCGTGAAGGGCTGACCGCCCCGCCCGAGCCGCCCAGCGATACAACAAATTGGCCTCCCTTTTGTCGACGGGCTTATGATCCAGCCGTCTTTCAACGGCCCCTGTGTTCAATTACCCCTGGGAAGGAAACGGACTGATGTCGACGAACATGCTGAAGAAGCGGCTGCAGGCGGGTAAGGCTTGCGTTAACGGCTGGCTGGCGATCCCCGACGGCTTCTCGGCCGAGACCATGGCGCAGTGCGGCTGGGACAGCGTCACCGTCGACATGCAGCACGGCGTTCAGGACTATCACTCGATGGTCCGCTGCTTCCAGGCGATGGACAAGCATCCGATCACCCCGCTGGTGCGCGTGCCGTGGAACGAGCCCGGCATCGTCGGCAAGGTGCTGGACGGCGGCGCCTGGGGCGTCATCTGCCCGATGGTGAACAACGTCACCGAAGCCAAGGCGCTGGTCTCCTATTGCCTCTATCCGCCCAAGGGCAAGCGCTCCAACGGCCCGATCCGCGCCGGCGCCTACGGCGAAGCGACACCCTATCAGGCGACGGCAAACGACGAAGTGCTGGTCATCCCGATGATCGAAACGCAGGAAGCGATCGACAATATCGACGCCATCCTCGACGTGCCGGGCGTCAGCGGCATCTATGTCGGCCCGTCCGATCTCGGCCTGTCGCTTGGCCTGAAGCCGATACTCGACCGCGAGGAGCCGCAGATCCTTTCGATCTACGACAAGCTGCTGGCGGCCACCAAGAAGCGCGGCCAGTTCGCCGGCCTGCACAACGGCACGGCCTCCTATGCCGCCAAGATGATCGGCAAGGGCTTCCGCCTCGTCACCATCGCCAACGACAGCGGTCTGATGGCCCAGGCCGCCCGCGCCGCCGTCAACCAGACGCGCAAGGAAGCGGGCGACGTCGCCGCGAAGTAGGCGCGCCGAAACAACCGTGATGGCCGTGCGTTACGCCAACGCCCGACTGCCCGACGGCAGCCGACATCACATCGAGGTCGAGGGAGGGCGGATCGCCGCCCTCCTCCCGATCTCGGCCCCGCCGACCGGCAAGGACACCATCGACCTTGGCGGCGCGTTGGTCCTGCCGCCCCTGGTCGACGGGCATATCCACCTCGACAAGACTCTGCTCGGCCTGCCCTGGGTGCCGAATCAGGCTACGGGCAACCGGGTTGCCGACCGCATCGAAGCCGAACGCAAGGTGCGCGCCTCCCGGACCCTGCCGGAGGTCGAGACCGGCTCGAACCTGGTGCGGCAGGTCATGGCGAGCGGCACGTTGCACCTGCGCACGCACGTCGACATCGACAACCAGCTCGGCCTGCGCAATCTCCATGAAATTCTGAAAGTCCGCGAGCGCTTCCGCGACCTCGTCACCATCGAAATCGTGGCCTTCCCGCAAAGCGGCGTCCTGCGCTCGCCCGGCACGGCCAATCTGCTCGACGCGGCAATCGGCGAGGGCGCGGACCTCGTGGGCGGGCTCGATCCAGTCGGCATCGATGGCGATCTCGACGGCCATCTCGATGCGATCTTCGGCGTCGCGACGAAGCACGGTATCGGAGTCGATATCCACCTGCATGATGGCGGCGAAGGCGGTATCGCGCAGATGCTGGCCATTGCCCAACGTACCGAAGCGGCCGGCCTGCAGGGCAAAGTGGCCATCAGCCACGCCTTTGCGCTGGGGTCCGTTCCGACCGAGAGCGCCGCCCGCACGGCTGACATACTGGCCAAAGCCCGCATCGCCATCATGAGCCACGGGCCGGGCGGCGCCACGATCCCGCCGCTCAAGCTCCTGAAGGAGCATGGCGTCGAGGTGTTCGGCGGCTCCGACAATATCCGCGATGCCTGGTCGCCCTTCGGCAACGGCGACATGCTGGACCGCGCCATGATGATCGCCTATCGCGCCAACTTCCGGCACGACCACGAACTGGCGCTGGCCTTCGAGATGGTGACGGACGCTGGCGCCCGAGTGCTCGGCCTGCCCGACTACGACCTGAAGGTGGGTGGCCCCGCCGACTTCGTGACGGTCGAGGCCGAGACCCTGGCGGAGGCCGTCGCCACTCGCCCGCGGCGCAAGCTGGTGGTAAAGGCGGGGCGCGTCATCGCCCAGGATGGCGCCCTCGTCCCCTGATCCCCAGGATTTGTCATGGCGTCGCGTCAGGCCGTGCTCGGCATGGAGCAGGCCTCGTTCTTCTACGGCTCGGGCCGCGTCTTCGAGAACGTATCGTTCCTGCTGGACGATGCGCGCACGGCATTGGTCGGCGAGAATGGCGCCGGTAAGTCGACCCTGCTCAAGTGCCTGACGGGCGCGCTTGAACTCAACGCCGGCCAGGTGGTCCGCTCCCGCGGGCTTCGCGTCGGCCAGGTGCCGCAGGATATCCCCGAGGCGCTCACCGGACGGCCGGTGCGCGACGTGCTGGGCGATGCCCTGACGCGGGCCGGCCAGGACGGCGACTACTGGCGCATCGATGTATTGTTCGACGAGATCGGCGTCGCCCCGGAGACGCTCGACAAGCCGTTCGGCAGCCTGTCCGGCGGCTGGCAGCGGCTGCTGCTGATCGCGGCGGCGGCACGGCTGGAAGAGCCCGACATGCTGGTGCTCGACGAGCCGACCAACCATCTCGACCTCGCCAACATCAACACCCTGGAACGCTGGCTCACGACCGACTTCGCGGTGCCCATGCTGATCGTTAGCCACGACCGCGAATTCCTCGACCGCGTGACCGAGCGCACCCTCTTCCTGCGCAGCGACGGGGTACACGCCTTCAAGACGCGCTTCTCCATCGCCCGCGAGGAACTGTTGCGCCGCGATGCCACGGCCGCCGCCCGTGCGCGCCAGGAGGACAAGGAGATCAAACGGCTGGAGCAGGCCGCGGCGCGCTACAAGGTCTGGGCGGTCAAGAACCCCGACCTGAACAAGCGCAAGAACGCCGTCGAAAGCCGCATCGCGCGCATCGAGAAGGAGCGCACGCAGACCTATGTCGCGCGCGAGCGCCGGCTCGAACTGGCCGACGGCGACATCGATGCGCGCGTGGCGCTCCGCCTCTCCGGCCTCGACGTCACCGTGCCGAGCTCGGACCGCAAGCTGATCGCCATCGACCGGCTGGCCATCGCCGCCGGCGAACGCGTGGCGCTGCTGGGCGTCAACGGCGCCGGCAAGTCGACCCTGCTGGCGACCCTGGCGGCCGCCTTCGATCCAGCGCGCGAACACTATGACGGTCAGGCCGCGGTTCGGTTCAATCCCGCCTGCCGGCTGGTCTATTTCGACCAGACCATGAACGACCTGCCAACCAAGCAGTCCATCCTGGACTATGTGGTCGAGGCCGACGGCATCACCGAAAAAGACGCGATCCGTCATCTTGCCGGGGCCGGCTTCGCCTTTGCCCGTCTCGGCGAACCCATCGGCGTGTTGAGCCATGGCGAAAGGGCGCGGCTGGTGTTCCTGAAGATGAAGCTGCTGCGGCCCAACTTCTACGTGCTGGACGAGCCGACCAACCACCTCGACATCGAGGGCCAGGAAGATCTCGAGGACCAGCTCGAGAAGAGCGACGTCTCCTGCCTGTTCGTGAGCCACGACCGCTTCTTCACACGGACCGTGGCGACGAGATTCCTCGAAATCCGCAAGGGTCGGCTGGTCGAAGTCGAGGACGCCGACGCCTTCTTCGACGCCCAGACCTGAAGCGTCGCTCTCAGGCGACGATTTCGCCGCGGAAGGCCCAGCGTGTCATGCGCTTCTCGATCATGGCGCAGACGGCGTACATCAGCACGCCCATGATCGCGATGGCGAACAGGCCGGCGAAGGTTGTGGGCGCATCGTTGCGCGCGCTGGCCGACAGCATCAGGAAGCCGATGCCGTTGTTGCCTCCCACCGTCTCGGAGATCACCGAGCCGATGAAGGCCAAGGTGATCGCCACCTTCAGGCTGGCGAAGAGATAGGGCATGGCGCGCGGGATGCCGACCTTGGTCAGGATCTCGACGCGCGTGGCCCCCAGGCTGCGCAGCACGTCGCGCATCTCCGGCTCGATGGTCGCAAGCCCCGTGGCGACGTTGACCACGATCGGGAAGAAGCTGATCGCGAAGGCGGTGATGATGGCAGGCAGTGAGCCGACACCGACCCAGATCATCAGGATCGGGACAATCGCGACCTTGGGAATCGCGTTGAAGGCGATCAGCAGCGGATAGAGGCCGGAATAGACGAACGGCGACGCCCCGATGGCCAATCCCATCAATAGGCCGCCGGCAATGGCCAGCAGGAACCCGATCAAGGTGGTCCACAGCGTGTCCCAGGAATAGGCCATCAGGATGTCGAAGCGCTGGAAGAAGACAGCGAAGACCTTGCTGGGCCTTGGAAGAATGATCTCCGGCACGGCGAAGACGATGCAGGCGATCTCCCACACGATCAGCAGGCCGGCCAGCACCAGCCACGGCATGGCGATCTTCAGCGCCTCGCGACGGAGCTCGGTCATGCGTGCTCCTGATGGATGCGGTCGCGCAATTCGTGGACGAGGTCGACGAAGTGCGGCTCGAAGGTGGTGGCGAGCGTGCGGGGCCGCGGAATGTCGATCTTCTTGGCCATGACGATACGGCCCGGACGGCGGCTCATGACATAGACGGTGTCGGCGAGATAGACGGCCTCGCGCAGATCGTGGGTCACCAGCACGCCGGTGAAACGCTTCTCCATCCACAGCGCCTGCATGACGCCCCACAGCTCCTCGCGCGTGAAGGCGTCGAGCGCGCCGAACGGCTCGTCGAGCATGAGAAGCTCGGGCTCGTGGATCAGGGCGCGGCAGAGGTTCGAGCGCTGCTGCATGCCGCCGGAAAGCTGCCAGGGGTACTTGTCGGCGAAGTCGTGCAGGCCGACCGTCTTCAGGAGCTTCATGCCGCGCTCGACATACTCGGCGCGATGCCTGCGGAAACGCCGCTTGTGCGGCTCCACCACCTCCATGGGGAGGAGGATATTGTCCATCGTCGAGCGCCAGGGCATCAAGGTCGGGTTCTGGAACGCCATGCCGACGCCCTTGATCGGACCTGTCACCTTGGCCCCGGCCACATGCACCTCGCCGCCCGACGGCGGCAGGAGGCCGGTGACCAGCTTCATGATGGTGGACTTGCCGCAACCCGAAGGTCCGACGACGGCGACGAATTCGCCCTTGTCGATACCGAAGGTGGCATCGGCAAGGGCCTGCGTGCTTTCCTTGCCGAGACGGTAGGTGAGGCTGACGCCCTTGAGATCGACGAACGCCACGATCTACTTGGAAACCATGCGGTCCGCCTTGGGCGGCAGATACTTGTTGCTGAAGACCTTGTCCGGCGCCGGCGCGTTGGGCAGGCCATAGGCCTCGGAAACTTCCTTGACCGCGCGCGCGAAGCGGGCGGGATCGACGTCGCCCAGGCCGTTGGCCTTGACATAGGGCGTCAGGATGTTGGTCTCCAGCGAGATCTTGAGGCGCTCCAGTTCCAGCTTCTCGTCGATCAGCGGATCGCGCTTCTTGGCGGCGGCGACGCCGAGCTGCGGATTGGCAATGACGTCCTTCCAGCCCTTGATCGTGGCCGCGACAAAGCCCTTCACGGCCTTCTCGTTCTTGGCCATCTCGGGCGAGATCACGATGCCGTTGCCGTAAACATCCATGCCGAAATCGACATAGCGCATGGCGACGATGTCCTCGAAGGCCACGCCGCGCGCCCGCAGATCGAGCATCGAGGAGAAATAGTGGCCGGAGACGAAGTCGACCGAGCCCTGCACCAGGCTCTGCTCGCGCAGCTGCGGCGTCAGGTTGACGTGCTCCCACTTGGAGATGCCGTTCTTCTTGGCAAACGCCGGGAAGAGCCGGAAGCTTGCATCGAATACCGGCGCGCCGAGCTTCTTGCCTTCGAGGTCCTTCGGCGTCTTGATGCCGCTCTTCTTCAGGGCATAGACGCCGAACGGCGCGAAGTCGTAGGCCATGAACACGCAGAGCACTTCCTTGCCCGGGTTCTTGGCGTTGTACTCGATGGTGGCGTTCACATCGGCGAAGCCGATCTGGTAGGCGCCGGTGGCGACGCGCTGGACCGCGCCGGCCGATCCCTGGCCGGGGTCCATGGTGACGTCGAGGCCCTCGGCCTTGTAGTAGCCCTTCTCCAGCGCCACCAGGAACGGCGACGTCGGTCCCTGGAACACCCAGTCGAGGGTGAACTTGATGGCGGTCTGCGCATGGGCGGGCAGACTCCCCAGCGCCAGCGCGATGGCTGTCGCACCAGCCAACGGCTTGGCCAGCAGTTTGGCAACTTTGCTCATGTGATCCCCCTCAAGCTCCCTGCCCGCGACTCTTAGGCGGACATTTCACGGCCGCCAAGGGGATATCAGGCAGATTCTATGCCATCGGTGCCATGGCTTAGCCCACGCCCAACATCCCTCCGATCAGGCGGAAGACATGCAATTTTGTCCAGATGTCCGCGGGAGCAAAGCTGGGGCGCGCCTGCATGGCGCGCCAATAGCGCGCGAGCGCCGGCCGTTTCTTCAGTTCGGCGCCCAGGCCGACGAATTCCATGCGGGCGAGGAACACGGTCCAGACCACATCGGCTGCGCCATAGGCGGGCGGCACGAGCACGGCCCGGCCATCGCGAAGCGTCTGTTCGAGCCGATCCATGAAGCCGACCGCCTCGGCGCGACGCTTCTCGGAGAGCCGCGCCACGGCCTCGGGATCGAAGGCGTGGATACGCCCGGCAAAGACCGCGGCACGCTCCTCATAGACCTTGGCGAGGTCGGGATTCTGGGCGGCACGTTCGAGGAGGCGACGACGGACCTGCTCGAGTCGCCTGGGGATCATGATCCGCGCCACCGGGTTGCGGGCGAGAAGCCCACCGAAGGTCAGCTCTTCGATCGGATAGCCGTAGTGGAGGTCGAGCCAGGATTTCGTCTCGCCGTCGAGGGTCGCTTCGCTGGCGCCCAGCGCGTATTCGGCAATGTCCCGGCTCTGGTCGAGGATGCGGTCCGGCAGCACCAACGTCGGCACGGTCATGTTCGGATTGAGCCGCACATAGTCCGGCCGCTGCTGGACCATCTTGAGGTGGATGTCGATCACCTTCGATTCGTAGGCGACCCCGCCTTCGACCAGCGCCAGGCGCGCGATCATGGAATAGTAGGACGACAGCGCGTGATAGAGGCGCGGCCTGGGTTCCAGTAGGGGTTCCGGCATGCCCGATCTTCCCCTGCACGGACCGCCGATGCAAAGGCGGATCGAGTCGCGTCAGGCGGCCTCGATGCCGGCCTGCTGCGTCGCCACGAGCCGCGAGAAAGCACCGCCGGCTGCGGTCAGTTCCTTGTAGCCGCCCTTCTCCACGACCCGGCCGTGTTCGAAAACCACGACCTGATCAGCGTCGCGAATGGTCGAAAGCCTGTGGGCGATCACGAAGGTCGTCCGGCCCTGCATCAGCACCTTGAGCGCCTTCTGGATCCGCGCCTCGGTGACCGAATCGAGGGCGCTGGTCGCCTCGTCGAGGATCAGGATCGGTGGATCCTTCAGGAGTGCGCGGGCAATCGCCAGACGCTGGCGTTCGCCGCCCGACAGCGTCGTGCCGCGCTCGCCGACCATCGTCTCGTAGCCGTTGGGTTGGCGCATGATGAAATCGTGCGCCTCGGCCAGTTTGGCTGCCTGCTCGAGTTCCGCCTGCGTGGCGTTGGGCTTGCCGATGCGCAGATTGTCGGCAATCGAACGGTAGAACATCGTGCTGTCTTGAAAGACGACGCCGATGTTGCGCCGGAGCGACTCGAGCTTGATGTCCCGATGGTCGATGCCGTCGATGCGGATGACGCCCGACTGGGCGTCCCACATGCGATGCAGCAGCGACAGGGCCGTGCTCTTGCCCGCGCCGGTCGGGCCGACGAAGGCCACCGTGGTGCCCGCCGGCACGTCCAGCGAGAAGTGAACCAGCGCCGGCCGCTTGCCGTCGTAGGAGAAGTTGATGTCCTCGAAGGAAACGTTGCCGCGGACTCGGCCGACATCGAGGCCGTTCGGCTTGTCCGGCACCGTCGACTGCGAATCGAGCACGCGGAAGAAGTCGGCCAGCGCCGGCATCTGGAAGAAGATGCGGCTGACGAAGCCGGAGGCCTGGTCCATGCGGCTGATCAGCATGGTTGCGAAGCCCATGAAGCTCACGATCTCGCCGACCGTCGCCTCGCCCTTGGTGTAGAGCCAGGTGCCGAGCACGAAGATCAGGATCACCGTGACGGTCGAGGCGGCACGGGTCAGCACCGAGAGCAGCGCCCACCAGTTCAGCACCGGATACTGCGCGGCGAGTGTCTCGCGCATGATGCGGTGCATCTCGCCCGCCTCGGCGCCCAGTCGCACAAAGCTCTGGATCAGGTGGATGTTGCCCAGCGCATCGCCCGCCCGGCCGGCGAGCTGGCTGTGGAAGTCCTCGACCTGCTGTTGCAGGCGGTCGGTGCGGCTCACCACCCAGGCATTGGCCACGGCGAAGAACAGGATCAGCACGATCAGCAGCAGGCCGAGCCGCCAGTTCATGAACAGGCTGAGCGGCAGCATGACGAACAGCGCCACGAAGGTGGCGAGGTTCTCGCGAAAGAACGACAGCCAGATGCCGAACAGATGATCGACGCCGGTCAGCATGACCTTGAGCAGGCGCCCCGAATGCTGCCCGTGATGGAAGGCGAAGGGCAGTACCAGCACATGCTCGAAGAAGGTCGCCATGGCGCCCAGCCGCCGGCGATGCGCCATGCGGTCGGCCTGCAGCGAGACCACGATGTTGGCGGCAATGCCGCCCAGGCCCACGATGGCCCACAGGATGAGGAGCTGAGTCGCCTCCTGCCACAGCATTTCGGTCGACTTCTCGCGCGCCGAGCTCAGGAGATCGACGACCTTGCCGAACAGGACCGGCTCGTAGAACTGCAGGCCCGCCACGGCAATGTTGGCCAACGCCAGGCCGATCGCCAATCCGCGCTCGGCCCTTAGCAGGCCGATCACCCGGCCATAGACTCGAAAGAACTCCATGCAAACCTGTTAGCCGGCGCTACGCTCGCTGTCGCCTAAGCCGCCTTCCCGTCGCCGAGGAAACGCTCGACGGTGCGCACGAAGAAGCTGACACCGAAGGGAATGGCCATGTCGTTGAAGTCGTAGCGCGAGTTGTGCAGGCTCACGGCGTCCTTGCCGCCGCCGTTGCCCAGCCACACCATGGCGCCCGGCACCTTCTCCAGCATGTAGGAAAAATCCTCCGCCCCCATCCGGGAGGCGGCCTTGTCGGTCACGGCATGCTCGCCGCAGACGCCCGCCGCGACGTCGAGGGCAAAGCGGGCGCGCTCGATATCGTTCACCGTCGGCGGATAGCCGGGCATGTGCTCGACCGCGATTTCGACGCCGTGCATGCGGGCCGCCCCCTCGCAGATCTCGTCGATGCGTTGTCTCACCAGCTCCCTGTTTCGCGGCGTCGTCGTGCGCGTCGTGCCGCCGATATGGGCGCCGCCGGGAATAACGTTGTAGGCAGAGCCGGCGTTGAAGAAGCCCACCGTCACGACCGCCGGCTCGATCGGGTCGATATTGCGGCTCACGATCGTCTGCAGGGCCAGGACGACATTGGCACCTACGACCATGGGATCGAGCGTCATGTGCGGATGGGCGGCGTGGCCGCCGCGGCCCGTGATACGGATGTCCCAGCGGTCGGCCGAGGCCAGGATCGGCCCGCCCTTGGCCACGATGTGGCCGACCGGCAGGCCGGGCGCGTTGTGGATGGCGAACACGGCGTCGCAGGGGAACTTCTCGAACAGCCCGTCGTCGATCATCACCTTGGCGCCGCCGCCGCCCTCCTCGGCCGGCTGGAAGATGCAATGGACGGCGCCCTCGAA
>Ga0209792_1000222_pt1 | contig 58024 bp, 45 predicted proteins | sample EBPBio142005_DNA_FD_185860 | JGI IMG/M metagenome (GOLD analysis project Ga0209792, IMG submission 185860) | Wastewater treatment Type I Accumulibacter community from EBPR Bioreactor in Madison, WI, USA - Reactor 1_6/14/2005_ DNA (SPAdes)... | ecosystem: Engineered > Bioreactor > EBPR >... | reverse complement strand
ACGCGCTCGCGAAGATCATCGCTCAGTGCTCGTGCCATCGCCCACCTCCTCAACGATCACGTTGAATCAGGCAGCCAAAGCCACGTCACTTCACAATCGATTCAACCAAGACCGGAATTGCTCTAGCCGCCGAGAACGATTGCGGAATTTCCTTACGAGTTGCTCGAAGGAGCAAATTGAAGGAAGACTGACGGCTGCTGTGCCAACGTCCGGAATTGGGTCTGCCAACGTCAGCTATTGTGAAGGGTTTCGGATGCCGGCCCGTGCGGGCGGGTTCGGACCGGGCTGAGGGCCTGCGTCCGAAAGCCTTCACAGAGGCGGACATTCGAGCGCTGCCGGAAAGCGGATTATGATGGTCGATGGCGATCGTCGTGGCTGGAGCCATGGCTCCAGCCACTTGCCTGCACGCCGGCACGCCAGATGCACCCGCCAACCAGCTTCTTACCGGGCAGGCGACGGATCGCAGGTCATGCACTCCGCATCAATATCTCACGTAAGCCCAGCAGCATCTCGCACACGGCTTCCAGCTCGCGGACGTCGAACCCATCCCGCAGCTCCGGGATGTGGCTGGCAATAGCGCCGCCGAGAATTCCAGTGAAAGTCGCCCTACCCTCAGGCGAAACGACGAGACCATTCGTCGCCTCGAAGGAGGTGTTCCAAGCGATGGCCTCCTCACGCAACAATGCGCGTGGCAAGTCGAGTTCGAGCCTGCCGCCGACCAGCTTGACCGGATAGCCGCCGGGCAAGCCGTCCGGGCCGGGCACATGGCCCTGCCAGAGTTTGCCTGCCGCCATGGCGAGCAATATCGGCACGCCGCTCGCTCCGGAAATCTCGATCACCGGCTCGGGCGTGAGCTGGATATCGGCGAAGCGGGCATAGACATCGGCCACTTCCTCGCCGCCCAGCCAGACGCGCGGGGCGCGTCCGCCGCGCTCCTCCGGACGGCGGCGCCAGGCGGCGAGGTTCTGGTAATGCGCAAGAACCTTGAGTTCGGCGCCGGCAGGCGTGGTGGCCGACCCGGCGAAGACGTTGGACAGGATCGCGACATTGCCCATGCCGCAGGCGACGTGATGGCCCATCGTGCGGATCATGCCGTTGACCACGTCCGGGAAGCTGCAATTGACCAGCGTCACCGGCTTGCCGCTACGCGTGATCGCCGCGGCGACGCGGGCGCTGATCAGCGCCTGGAAGACGGCGGTCGCACTCAGGCCGCCTTCGGCGACGAGGCGCGTCCACGCATTGCCGCTCTGGGCGATGACCTGCGAGGTCTGGATCGAGGCGGCCTGCACGACGATGCGCGGGTCGGTCGCCGCGAGCAACGCGTCGGACGCATCCGGCGCCAGCAGATCGATGGCGTGGGTGGTGAAGCGCGCCTTCGCTCCGAACAGCGCGGCGCGGGCATTGGCGGCGGTGCGCAGCCAGTTCAGCCGTTCGAGATTGCGGCCGGCGATGATCACCTTGACCGGCTCGCGGGCGGTCGCGGCGATGTCGAAGGCGATCCGCGCGGCGAATCCGCCGGTGCCGGAGATCAGGATATCGCAGCCGACCATCTCAGCGCCCCGTCGCAGTCCGGTCCCAGCAATCGTCGAGCCGGGGCGAGAGCTTGTGCTTCATGATGCGCTGGCTCGCCGTGCGCTCGAACTCATCGACCAGGGCGATGTAGCGCGGGTTCTGGTAGGGCGCGAGGCGCTGGCCGAGCCAGCCGGACAGGGCCTGCGGATCGATGATCGCGCCGTGGCGCGGCTTGACGAAGAGCTTGATGTCCTGCTCGCCGATATCGGCGGCGACGCCGATCATCGCGCAATCCTCGACCGCATCATGCTCGGCCGCGACATGCTCGACCTCCCAGGCCGAGACGTTCTCGCCGCGGCAGCGGACGCTGTCGGTCATGCGGCCGTGGAAAGAGAGATTGCCCTCGGCATCGAAGGAGCCGAGATCGCCGGTATGGAGGGCGCCGTTGCGCAGGGCCTTGGCGGTCGCCTCGGGATTGTCGAGATAGCCTGGGAAGATCGCGCCGGGGATGCTGGTCTCGACCACGATCTCGCCGCGCTCGCCGGCCGCGACCGGCCTGCCCTCGCCACCGAGCAGCCTAACGGTGAACCAGGGCATCGGCCGCCCGACCGAGCCGACCACGCCGCTGGTGTTGCAGGTGGTCAGGCTGGAGGCCTCGGTCATGCCGTAGCATTCGCGGATCTCGACGCCGAAGCGGTCACGAAACTGCGGCCAGATATCGGCCGGGCAGCCGCCGCCCCAGGCGATGCGCACGCCATGCTCGCGGTCGAGCGCCGAGGGCTGCTGCTTCAGCAGGATCTGCAGGATGCCGCCGAGATAATGGATATGGGTCGCGCCCTCCTCCCGGACCTGCGCCCAGAAGCGGCTGGCGCTGAAGCGCTCGACCATGGCCAGCGTCACGTCGCGGATCATCGGCAACGGCAGGAGCTGGGCCCCGCCGATATGATAGAGCGGCTCCCAGACGAAGAAGACCTCGCCCGGCTTGGCATCCGACAGATAGAGCACGCTTTCTGCCGCCAGCCTGAGCATGCGGTGCGAGACGATAACCCCCTTGGGCCGCCCGGTCGTGCCGGAGGTGTACATGATCGCGAAGACGGCATCCGCAGCCGGCGCCGGCTCGTCGAAGCTGATGGTTCCGGCAAGCACGGCATCGAGATCGCCGCCCGGCGCGTGCAGCAGCACCGGCAGGGTCGAAGCCGGCCCCATCGCCTCGGCGATCTGAGGGGCAAGCTCGATATCGGCGATGACGAGGCGCGGGCCGGAATGGGTCAGGAGGTAATTCAGCCCCTCGCCGCGCTGCAGGGCATTGACCGGCACCCAGGCGACGCCGGCCCGTGCGAGCCCGAAGACCACGGCGATGGTGGCGATGGAATTGCGCATCATCACCGCGACGCGGTCGCCCGCAACGATGCCCCGCGCCCGCAGATAACAGGCGAAGGCGGCCGAGCGCTCCTCAAGCTCGCCATAGCTCATCGGCTCGCCGTTGAAGCGGGCGTAGACGCGATCCGGCTCGGCAGCGGCGCGCGCGGTCAGAAGGCCGACGAAGCCGTCTTTGTCTGAAAAGGTCATGGTTGCGCTTCGGTCGTCGATGTCAGGAAGAAGAGGAGGAGCGGAAGCGTTCGGCCAGCAGCAGCATCGCCGTCACCACCACGAAGACGACCACCGAGACCGCGGCCAGCGTCGGGTTGAGCTGCAGGATCATGTCGTCCCACATCTGCTTCGGCAGGGTCGTCTTGACGCCGCCCGAGACGAAGATCGCGATGGTCAATTCGTCGAAGGAGGTGATGAAGGCGAAGAGGAAGGCCGCGACGAGGCCGCCCTTGACCAGCGGGATCGTCACGCCCGTGAGGGTACGAACGCGGTTGGCGCCGAGCGTCGCCGCCGCCTGGTCGAGCCGCTGGTCGTAGGTCTTGAGCACGGCGGCGATGGTGACGAGCGTGAACGGGATCGCCAGCACGGTATGGCCGATGATCAGGCCGAGATCGGTCGCGATGAGGCCCATCCGCGCGAAGAGGTAGAAGAGCCCGACCGCGATGACGATGCGCGGCACGATCATCGGCGCGAGGAAGAAGGCGAAGATCAGCCCGCCCCAGCGTGTCCGGCTATGTGCCAGAGCCAGTGCCGCGAAGCCGCCGATCGCGGTCGCCGCCAGCGCCGTAACGAAGGCAACGCCAAAGGAACGCAGTGTCGCCTGGAGCCAGAGCGGCGATTCGAAATAGGTTCGGAACCAGCCGAGCCCGTAGCCGGGAGGCGGGAATTCGAGGAACTGCGAGGAGGTGAAGGCGAGCGGGATCACCAGCAGCGTCGGCAGCACAAGGAAGCCGATGACGAGCCAGCAGAAGCCCGGCAGCAGCGCTGCGCAGGCGCGCTTGCCCAGCACACGCTGCGCCACGGCCGAAACGCGCCCCGCGATGTCGCCGACGACGCCGAGGATGGCAAGGCCGAGATCGCGGATGCGCCCGGCCCCGGCCTGTGCCGAGCCGCCGGCAATGGTTGAGATGCCGAAGAGCCGGTCGTAGATCCAGCAGGAGACCAGCGCAGCGGCCAGCATCATCGCCGCGAGCGCCCCGGCGAAGGACCAGTTCAGCAGCTCCTGCACCTGGGTGATGATGAGCTGGGCCAGCATCGTCTCCTGCCGCCCGCCGAGGAAGGCCGGCACGATGAAGAAGCCGAGCGAGGAGATGAAGACCAGCAGTCCCGCCGCCGCGACGCCCGGCAGGGAGAGCTTGAAATAGACCAGCCAGAAGGCCCGTGCCGGCGCGGCGCCGAGCGTCTGCGCGGCCTGGACGAGGCGGCGGTCGATGCCGGTCATCACCGGCAGCATGGTCATCACCGCGAGCGGCACCATGGCATGGACCATGCCGACCATGACGCCGAACATGTTGTGCAACAGCGGCAGCGGCTGATCGACCAGCCCGGAGCCGGTCGCCAGCGAATTGATGATGCCGCTGCGGCCGAGCACGATCATCCAGGCGAAGGTCTTGACGAGATAGCTCGTCCAGAACGGCACCATGACGAAGAGCAGCATGCGGCCGCGGAACATGTCCGGCAGGCGCGCCAGCCAATAGGCCAGGGGATAGCCGATCAGCAGCGACCAGAACGCCGTCCAGCCGGCGATGCGGAAGGTGATTCCGAGCACACGCAGATAGACATCGGTCGCGGCGATGCGCTGATAGGCGCCGGCCGAGAAGCCGCCGGTCTCGGAATCGACGAGGCTGAGGCCGAGCAGCTGCGCCACCGGCCAGGCGAAGAAGACCGCGAGGAACACGAGGCCGGGCACGGCCAACCACAGCGGACCGAACTTCAGTTTGCTCCTGCGTGCCGGAGCCGTTCCTGCCGCGACCGCGCTCATGCGACCAGCACCGCCTTGTCGCGGGCCCAGCCCGCGACGATGGCCTGGTCGATGGCGGGCACCGGATCGTCCGGCCCCAGCCGCAGCACGAGCGGGCTGCCGTCGCCGAGCGCGGCGATGACGCGCGTCTCCGAGCCGGCATAGACGATCTCGCTGACCCGTCCGCTGACGGCATTGCCGTCGCGCTCGCCGAGATGGAGGTTTTCGGGCCGGATGACGAGGGCTGCATCCTTGCTCTGGCAATTGGCGCCGCTCGGCAGGGCGAAGCGGCCATGGGGCGTGTCGAGCGCGCCGTTGCCGTCCCATTGGCCACGGAAGATGTTGGAGATGCCGATGAAATCGGCGGCGAAGGCCGTGCGCGGGCGCTCATAGATCTCGCGCGGCGTGCCGAGTTGCTCGATCTTGGCGTGGTTCATCAGGCAGATGCGGTCGGACATAGCGAGCGCCTCCTCCTGATCATGGGTGACATAGACGATCGTGGCACCGCTCTCGCGGTGCAGACGCTTGATCTCGATCTGCATGTGCTCGCGCAGCTTCTTGTCGAGGGCGCCGAGCGGCTCGTCCATCAGGATGATCGAGGGCTGGTAGACGAAGCAGCGCGCCAACGCGACGCGCTGCTGCTGGCCGCCGGACAGTTCCCGCGGGAAGCGCCCGGCGAGATGGCCGAGATGGACCATGTCGAGCGTGGACGCGACCCGGCCAGCGATCTCAGCCGAGGGGCGCCCGCGCATCTTGAGCGGAAAGGCGATGTTCTCCGCCACCGTCAGATGCGGGAACAGAGCGTAGTGCTGGAAGACGAGGCCGATATCGCGCTGGTGGACCGGCATGCTCGACTGGTCGCGCCCGTCGATCACCACCCGGCCCTCGCTGGCCTCGACCAGGCCGCAGATCAGCTGAAGCAGCGTCGTCTTGCCGGAGCCCGAAGGCCCCAGCAAGGTGAGGAACTCGCCCTCGGCGACGCTGAGCGAACTCGGCTCAAGCGCCGTGGTCGCGCCATAGCGCTTCCCAAGCCCTTCGACGACGAGCTTGGCCGATTTCGGCTGGTTCGCGGTCATTCCGGCACCCGTCCCCATCGTCGTCAGGTCAGGAGCCAGGCGTTGAAGCGCTCGGTGACCTTCGAGCGGTTGGCGCTCCACCAGTCCTCGTTGGCGATCGCCATCTGCTTCAGGTTCTCCGGCGAGGTCGGCAGCACCTTGGCGCGCTCGGCAGAGATGGTCTGGTAGGCGTCGAGATTGGTCGGGCCATAGGCCAGGGCCTCGGTGAAGATGGCCTGCGCCTTCGGGTCGGAGCAGAAGCGGATGAACTGCCGGGCAACGTCCGCCTTCGGGCCGCCCTTGGGCAGGCCCCAGCCCTCGATCGAGTAGAGACCCTGGTTCCAGACGATCTTGGCCGGGGTGCCGCCGTCGATCGCAGCCTGCAGGCGGGCATTCCAGCCCGGCAGCATGTCAACCTCGCCGCTCTGCAGGAGCTGCGTCGATTGGGCGCCGCCGGTCCACCAAACCGCGATATGCGGCTTGATCTTGTCGAGCACTTTGAAGGCGCGGTCGATGTCAAGCGGATAGAGCTTGTCGAGCGGCACGCCGTCGGCGAGCAGCGCCTGCTCGATCGTGTCGATCGGATTCTTGCGCAGCGCGCGGCGGCCCGGGAACTTCTCGACATTGAAGAAGTCGGTCCAACTCGCGGGCGCGTTCTTCACGCGGTCGGTGCGATAGGCGAAGACGGTCGAATAGACATCCGTGCCCATGAACTCGGGCGAGATCGCCTGCGGCATTAGCTTGGGCACGTCGGCATGCGCGAAGCCGATCGGATCGAGCAGGCCCTGGCCTTTCAGGATGTCGCGGGCCGAGAGCGTCAACGTGCAGACGTCCCAGGTATAGGACTTGGTCTCGACCATCGCCTTGAACTGGGCGGTGGGCTCGGCCTCGCGAGCGACGTTGACGACCTTGTTGCCGGTCGCCTTCTCGAAGGGATCGTAGAAGGCCTTGCGGAAGGCCGGGCCGAACGGGCCGCCGGGATCGGCGACCGTGATCTGGGTCGCGGCGCGCGCCGTGCCCGTCAGGTAGGGCGCGGCGACCGCGCCGGCAGCGACGCCGCCAACGAGTTGCAGCAGGGTGCGCCGGGTCGGCTTCGTGGTCAGGCTCGTCATCGTCTACTCCCCTTTCAAGCGGTTTTCCGCATTTCCCCGTGGGTGATCGGATGGTCGGTTGCTGTGGTCAGGCCGTCTTCCGTGCCGCGCGCTTGGTGAGGAAGGCTTCCATCATCCGGGCCGGCTCGCCGGTCGCGTAGGCGGCGCGCTGGTTGCGGATGCCGGCGGCAAGGCATTCGCGGAAGCTCTCCTCGGTGACCTCGCGGAAGCGGGCCTTGTTGAGGCGCATCGCGACCGGCGGCTTGCCGGCGAGTTCCTCGGCCAGTGCGAGCGAGGCCGGCATCACCTGCTCCTTCGGCACGATCCGGTTGATCAGGCCGATGCGGAAGCACTCGTCGGCATCCATCATCCGGCCGGTCAGCGTCAGGTCGATGGTGCGGGCGATCCCGATCATCTCCTTCATGATCCAGGGGCCGGTGACCGAGGCGATGCCGGAATTGATCTCGGGCTGGCCCATGGTGACGCCGGCATGGCCGACGCGCAGGTCGCAGAGCAGCGCGACCTGGAAGGCCGAGCCGGCCGCGACGCCGTTCAGCGCCGCGATTAGCGGCTTCGAGAGCGAGCGCATGCGGTCATAGAGCCGCTCCCATTCGCCCATCCACAATTCGGCGCGGTCCGGATCGAAGGTCTTGGTCTCGTTGAGGTCCTGGCCGGCGCCGAAGGCGCGCTCGCCCGCACCCGTCAGGATGATGGCGCGGACAGCCTCGTTCGCCTCCATCTCGTCGAAGCAAGCCACGAGCCGCTCGCGCATCGGCGCGTTCCAGGCGTTCAAAATCTCGGGGCGATTGAGCGTGATGATGCCGACCGCGCCGCGCACCTCGACCAGAACAGAGTCCTTCATAGCGCTCTCCGATGAATATTTATTGCAATGTGATAATTCCTATTGAAAATATTACGGAGGGGGCTCACCTTGTCAAGGCCGTCCCTCGCAGCCATTGATCGCGCCAAGGAGAGCAGGCCCGATGACGATGCCCGAAGAGAGACAGACCGACCGCAAGCGCGCGGCCGCGCCGGCCGACCAGACGCCCCGCAAGGAGGACGCGCTGATGGTCAATTCGGTGGAGAAGGCCTTTCGCGTGCTCTCGGCCTTCGGCCGCCAGCACCAGACGCTGAACCTGTCGCAGGTCGCCTCGGAAACAGGGATGGATGTCAGCGCCGCCCAGCGCTTCACCCATACGCTCACCAAGCTCGGCTATCTCCGCAAGGACGCGCAGACCAAGCGCTTCGAGCTGACGGCGAAGACGCTCGATCTCGGCTACCATTTCGTCCGCAGCAGCCGGCTGCTCGACCGCGCGATGCCGTATCTGATGCATCTCAGCAAGGAGACGGAGGAAACGGTGAACCTCACCGTGCGCGAGGAGACCGAGATCATTTTCGTCTCGCGCTTCCTCAGCCGGCACGTCCTCAACACCGACGTCATCATCGGCACGCGGATGCCGGCCTATGCCACGGCGCCGGGCATCGCCATGCTGTCGCGCCTGCCGGAGGACGAGGCGATGGCGATCATCGACGCCTCCGATCGCCGGGCGCACACGCCCTCGACCACATGGCAGCGCGAGGCGCTGCGCGACAAGCTGCGCCAGTCGGTGGCCCAAGGCTACGCCACCGCCTTCGAAGAGGTCTATATCGGCGACGCCTCGATCGCCGCGCCTGTCGTCGACCATCAGGGCCGGCCGGAAGCGGCCGTCAACATCGCCACCTCGACCTCGCGCTACAGCCATGAGGAGGTCGTCTCGCGCTTCTCCTCGCTGGTGATCGCCGCCGCCCACGCCATTTCGCGCGTCTGAGAAAACAGGCGCATGGCCTTGACAGGGTATCCTTCGCTTTATCAAAATACAAAAACTTCTATTACATAGAAATAAACTCGAGATTGCATGGAACGCTCACAGGCGCAGTTCCGCCGTGTGGCTCGCCGCAGCGGCCCGCCGGTAACCCTCAGCTTCGATGGCAGGCCGATCAACGCGACCGCCGGCGACAGCGTCCTCGCCGCCCTGCTTGAGAGCGGCGCGTTCGTCCGCCGGCTTGAATTCGGGGTCGAGCCACGCGCCGGCTTCTGCCTGATGGGCGCCTGCCAGGATTGCTGGGTGTGGAGCGCGGCAGGCGGCCGGATCAGGGCCTGCACCACGTCCGTCAGCGAGGGCATGGAGCTCTTCGCGGAGCCACAGGACATGGCCGGCTCCCGTGGCTGAGATCGTCATCATCGGAGCCGGCCCGGCCGGCATCAGCGCCGCCGAATTGCTCGTCGCGAACGGGGTGAAGCCGATCCTGATCGATGAAGGCATGCGCGCTGGCGGACAGGGCTATCGCCGCCCGGCCGACGATCTCGCCCTCGACATGACCAAGCTGATGGGTTCGGAGGCCGGCCGCTATGCCGCTCTGCATAAGCGCTTCGCAACCTTGCGCCCCCGGATTGACTACCGGCCCCAGACACTGGTCTGGGCGATCGACGGCAAGCGCCTTCACCTGCTGCGCGACGGCCGCACCGAGACGCTCGACTGCGACAGCCTCCTGATCGCCAGCGGCGCGATGGACCGGATCGCTCCCTTTCCGGGCTGGACGACGCCCGGCGTGTTCACGCTCGGTGGGGCACAGGTCGCGCTCAAGGATCAGGGTTGCCTGATCGGCAGCCGCGTCGCCTTCCTCGGCTCGTCGCCATTGCTGACGCTGGCGGCGAAACAGTACCGCGCGATGGGCGCGGAGATCGCGGTGATCGCCGATACGACGCCATTCTCCGCCAAGCTCGCCGCGATGCCGGCCCTGCTCGGCGCGCCCCGCACATTGCTGCGCGGGCTCTGGTACATGGCAGCGGCTTTGCGCACGGGCATCCCGATGCTGCACGGCGTAACGCCGGTCGCCGTCGAAGGAGACGGCCGTGTCGAGGCCCTCGCCCTGCGCGACGGGAGTGGGCGGGAGCGGCGCTTCGCCTGCGATGCGATCGCGCTCGGCTACGGCCTCAAACCCGAGACGCAGCTTGCCGATCTCGCCGGGGCGGACTTCGCCTATGACCGGGATTTCCGTTTGTTCCTGCCGAAGATCGACGGTTTCGGCCGGGCGCGGCCGGGGCTTTATCTCGCCGGTGACGGGGTGCGGATCGGCGGCGCCGATGCCGCCGAGGCGAGCGGAGCGCTCGCAGCCCATGCCATCCTTTCGGATCTCGGCCGCGCACAGGATATCGCAGCGATCAGGCCGTTGGCACGGCGTGTCACCCGGCTGCGCGATTTCCAGCGTGGTCTGGCGCGGGCCTTCGCCTGGCCGAAGGAGCAGATTGCCGCCCTGCCCGACACTGTCACGCTCTGCCGCTGCGAGAACGTCACCATCGGCGAGGTCCGCGCCGCGATGACGAAGGCGCTCGGCCCGGTCGAGGTCAACCGCGTCAAGGCGATGACCCGCTGCGGTATGGGGCGTTGCCAGGGCCGCGTCTGCGGGCCGACCTTGCAGGAGATCGTCGCGGCTGGCACCGAGCAGGGCGGCGAAGCGGCCGGCCGCCTGCGCGGTCAGGCGCCGGTCAAGCCGATCGCGCTCGCCGCCGCGGAAGAACCGGCATGAGCACGCAGACGACCGATGTCGCGATCGTTGGCGGCGGGCTGATCGGCGTATGGACCGCCTTCTTCCTCGCAAGGCGCGGCCAGCGCGTCACGCTGATCGAGAAGGGCGTCGTTGGAGAGCAATCGAGCGGCGTCAATTTCGGTAACCTTCGTCTGCAAGGCCGCCTTCCCGGCCAGTATCCGCTGTCGCTGCGCTCGCAGGCGCTGTGGGAGGATTTCGACGCGCTGATCGGCGAAGGCTGCGAGTTCGAGCAGACCGGTCATCTCTACCTCGCCTATGATGAGGAGGAGCACGCGAAGCTCGAAGGCTATGCCAAGGTCTCGGAATCCTACGGGCTCGCGATCGAGCGGATCGGGCCCGCCGACCTGCGCCGGCGCTGGCCCTGGCTGAGCGAGCGTGCCGTCGCCGCAACCTTCTCGGAGCGCGACGCTACCGCCAATCCGCGATTGGCGACGCCGGCCGTGGCACGGGCAGCCGCGAGGCAAGGCGCCGCAATCCTGGAGAACACGCGCGTCACAGCGGTTGATCGCGAGGGCGACGGCTTTGCGCTGGCTTTGGCCGATGGCAACCGGATAAGCTGCGTCGCTCTGGTCAACTGCGCCGGGGCCTGGGCGATGGAGATCGCCGAGCGCTTCGGCGAGAGCGCGCCGGTTTTTCCGGCCGGGCCGCCGCAATTCGTGACCGAGCCTTTCCCCTATCGCATCGCGCCCTCGGTGCAGGCCATCGACGGCTCGGTGATCTTCCGCCAGATTCCGCGCGGCAACATCATCCTGGCCGGCTATCCGCGCACGGCGGCCGACCCGCAGGCGAACCGCGCGCCGGTGCCCCCAGCCAAGACACTGGCGGCGATGCGGGCACTCGCCCGCGTCGCACCGATGCTGGCGCAATGCCATGTCATCCGCGTCTGGTCCGGCATCGAGGCCTATCTGCCGGACATGATCCCGGTGATCGGCCCGAGCGAAACGACGCCCGGCCTGTTCCACGCCTTCGGATTCTGTGGCCACGGCTTCCAGATCGGCCCTGGCGTCGGCCTCTGCCTCAGCGAGATGATCCTCGACGGCGCAACGCCGACGCCGCTTGACCCGTTCTCGATCACGCGCTTCCGCACGGCCGCGACCGTCAGCGAGAAATTTCGCAAGGAATTCGACTGAGGGACCAGATCCATATTTCTCTCCGTTCGTCCGCGCTGCACTCTAAATGCGCCAGTGGACTAAGCCGCTCTCGCGGGAGGGCGCTGCGGCGCGGTCATCGCTGAGATTTCGCCTGTGAGGCGCTGCATCCGAGGATTTCGGGGTCGTTTCCCCTGATCCTCGGAGGTTTCCATGATCGATGCCGTCACCGTCACTCCGTTGCGCCAGCGGATGATCGAGGACATGACGATCCGCCGGTTCGGCGAGCATACGCAGCGCGATTATATTCGGCAGGTCCGTGAGTTCACGGCCTTCCTCGGCTTGCCGCCGGATCGGGCCGGCCCGGAGGATCTGCGCCGCTACCAGCTTCATCTGGCTTCGCTCGGCGCCAGCTACGCCCGGATGAACCTGGCCTGCACGGCGCTGCGGTTCTTCTTCCACGTCACGCTGGGCCGGACCGGCTTCGGTGATCGCATGGCGCGGATCCCGACGCCGGAGCGTTTGCCGGTCGTGCTGGACACGCAGGAGGTGGCGTTGCTGCTGGCCCATGCGCGGAGCCTGAAGGACCGCGCCGCGCTGAGCATCGCCTATGGCTGCGGCCTGCGCGTGTCGGAGATCGCCAACCTCAAGGTCGCCGACATCGACAGCGCCCGCATGGGGACTGTTAGGGATTTTGTGTCCGGGGCCATAGTGACGCCGATGGAGGGCGCATATGGCCATCAAGAAGGACACACTGGATCAGTTGCTTGCCGGGCGTGACCCACGGGCTGTTTTCGCCAAGGACGGGCTTGTCGATGAGCTGAAGAAGGCTCTGGCGAACCGGGTCCTGTCGGCCGAGCTGGACGATCACCTTGACGGTGAAGCTGCGGCGGGCAAGGCGAACCGGCGCAACGGCTATTCGAAGAAGACGGTTCCAGGCCGACGGCACCAAGGACATCCTCGGCATCTGGATCGAGACGACCGAGGGCGCGAAGTTCTGGCTGCGCGTCATGAACGAGCTGAAGAACCGCGGCGTCGATGACGTCCTGATCGCTGTGGTCGATGGCCTGAAGGGCTTTCCCGAGGCGATCAACGCCGTCTTTCCGCAGGCGATCGTGCAAACCTGCGTTGTTCACCTGATCCGGCACTCGCTGGAGTTCGTGTCCTGGAAAGACCGAAAGCCCGTCGTGCCAGCGCTGCGCATGATCTACCGGGCCAGCGATGCCGAGGCCGGAATGGCGGCGCTCGAGGCCTTCGACGCCGAATTCTGGGGCAAGAACTACCCCGCCATTGCCCTGGCCTGGCGCCGGAATTGGGATCGCGTCATTCCATTTTTCGCGTTCCCCGAGGCCGTGCGGAAAATCATCTACACCACGGATGCCATCGAGGCCTTGAACGCCAAATTGCGTCGGGCGGTCCGAATCCGAGGCCATTTTCCGACCGACGAGGCCGCAACAAAGCTCATCTGGCTCGTCTTGCGCGATGCTACGGCAGAGTGGAAAATGCCGCCGCGCGAATGGGGCGAGGCGAAATCCCAGTTCGCCATTTTGTTCGAGGATCGCTTCATCATCGCGTGAAGCTCAACCCGCCCCGGACACAAAAATTCAGACACTCCCGCTCGCCGTGGGAAAATGGCTATTGCGAGAGCTTCAACGCGAAGCTCCGTGACGAGCTTCCGGACGGTGAGATATTCTACAGCCTCGCCGAGGCGAAGACCGTCATCGAGAGCTGGCGCCAGCACTACAACACCAGGCGCCCGCACTCCTCGCTCGGCTACAAGCCGCCAGCGCCGGCGGCTATCGTGTCGCCGTCAAACATGGCCGTGAAACCGACCATGCATTAGATTGAAACCGGACCACTCAATCGGGGCAGGCCAGTTCGACGCTATCGCGGCCTGAAGACCATCATCAACAAGCCTCCCTCGGTCCCAAAACAAAATTTGTGACAGAACCCGGCAATCCGGGGAGAGTTGATTTTCTGTAGGATAGACCGCGAATAGGCCCCCGTGGTCGGGAGCAGAAGGTCCTTTCCAGCATGGAATATCCGGCTCCAACGGCCGATGCCGTTTACGAAGTCAATGCACCAGAGGCATGTGGCGAGGAGGCCGCGCCGAACTGGCCTTACCATATGGCCCGGTGGCTCTTTCGTGAGCCGATCGACATTGCGATCACTGCTGCACTCGCCGAAATCGGCGAACTCGCCGCCGCGGATCGAGCCTGGATGTTCGAGTACGACGCCGGATTGCTCCGTTTCCGGAACACGCACGAGTGGAGCAGGCAGGGCATACGCTCGTTCGTCGAGGATCTGCAGCACACGTCCGTGACAATGATCGCCTGGCTCCACCAGTTTCTGGTGAAGGGCCAGGCGGTGATGATCAACCGCGTCATCGACCTGCCACGCCCGGCTCGCGCGCTCCAGGTCGAGATGCTTAGGCAAAACGACAAGAGCGTTCTCAGCGTGCCGGTTTTTCATGAGGGGCGGTTACGCGCCTGCATTGGATTCGATGCGACCACCGCGATCCGGCGCTGGCCGCCCGCCGACATCAAGGCGCTCTTCCAATGTGCCGACCTGATCGCACTGGCGCGATATGGTTCCTTCCAGGACGGAAGGGCCATCGTCAGCGCCCTGAAACAATTTGTTCCGCTGATCTATCTGCGCCGACCGGGGCAGATCATCGGAATCGAGCCGCAAACCATAGTCGGCGTCCGGTCCGCGCGTGATTACGTGAAGGTCTGGCTGCATGATGGTTCGATCGTGCTGGATCTCCGTCCCCTCGCGCTCTGGACGGGAATGCTGCCGTCAGCCTCGTTCCTGCGCATTCATCGCACGGCGATCGTCAACCTGCAGCAGGTCAACGGCCTCGACCGGCGTGCCGGCGATCGCTGGACCGTTGGCCTCAACCGCATGGCCGAGCGCTGGCCGGTCTCGCGACAATATAGGCAGGAGCTGCGAAAGCGCCTCGGCGTCTGAGAACCGCGGCTGACGCATGGGATCCTCGTCTTCGGCCGTTTAACTGATTGCTCACGATAAATTCGACCCAAAGCGCCGTTCGTCGAACCTGCATGTCGATTCGTCGAGCTATACTTGCCGCCTCGCGGCCGCACGGTCTCAATGCGGACATCGCTCGACGGATTCGCTTTGCCTATGACCTTTCGCCGTTCCGCTTCTCCCAACGGCTCGAGACCGCTACGCATGTCGATGCACACGCTCGCACGGCTCACCCTTCCACTCTCGCTCGCGATCGCGGCGCTCGCCGGCCCGCAGCGGGCCGCATCCGAAGACCTCGCCTTGCGTGAGGCGGCGTCGATGGCGGGTGTCGCGATGTTCCTCAATGCGCGGGCGCCCGGCTTGCTATTGGCGGTGGTGCGTGGCGAGGACAGCTTCGTTGCTGGCTATGGAGAGACGGCGCCGGGGAGCGGCAAGGAGCCCGACGGACGCTCGATCGTCCGCGTCGGCTCGGTCTCTAAGGTCTTCGCCACCGATGTACTCGCGACCATGGCCGCAAGCGGGCAGCTGGCGCTGGACACGCCGCTCGCGCGCTATGCTCCGCCCGGCAAGGTGCCGCTGGCTTTCGGCGACCGGCCGATCACCTTGCTCGATCTCGCGACCCATTCGGCCGGCCTGCCGCGCGAGCTGCCGGACCCGGCGACGCCGCCCGGCGAACCGAATCCGTTCGCGACCTACAAGGCCTCCTATTACTGGGACTGGATTGTCGGGAATCGCCCCGCCTATCGTCCGGGGACGACCGCGATCTATTCCAATCTCGGCTACGGACTGCTCGGCGAGGCTCTCGGCAAGGCCGGCGGCAAGCCATTCGCCGAGCTGGCCGGCGAACGCATCGCCCGGCCGCTCGGCATGGCGGATACGACCCTGCGCCTGTCCGATGCGCAGAAGCCGCGGCTGATGACCGGGCTCGACCCGTTCGGCAAGCCCGATCCCAATTGGGAGGCGAGCGAGGTGATGCAGGCCGGCGCCGGCATCTACACGACCGCCGACGACATGGTGCGGTGGATGCGCTGGCACCTTGCCGACGATGCAGCGGGACGGCCGGCACGGACGCTCGCGCATGCGCTCTGGCGGCCACATGACGGGCTCGAGCGGCTGGTCGGCGTCGAGGCGACGGATTCCGAGGGCATGGGGCTCGGTTGGCTCGTCAGCCGGCCGAAGGACCGGGTGCCGCTTCTCCTCGGCAAGAGCGGCGGCATCGGCGGCTTCATGAGCTATGTCGTGCTCTCGCCCAATCGCCGGCTCGGCATCTTCGCCGTCGCGAGCAAGGTCGATTTCGCCATGTTCGAGGGGTTGCGAACCGCCATCCGCGATCTGGCGGCCGAGCTGGCGCCAGCAGGGCCGTAAATGATCGCCCGGCTCCGCCCCGTCCACAGATCAGGCCGCTTCGCCTCCTCTACCGCGATGCTGCGCGTTCTGGCTGCGCTCGCCGGCGCCTGCGCACCGCTTGCGCTGACTTTGCCTGCCTGGGGGCAAGTGAGCGGCAAAGGTGGAACTGGCGGTGCCCATGGCGTCAGCCGTCCGACGGCCGGCAAGGCAGGGAGCCACAGCAGCGAATTCACTGGCGGCGGCGGCGGTGGCGGCGGCGGAGCCAATGCGGAATCCAGTTCCGGCTCCTCCGGCGGCAAGGGCGGTAGCGGCGCGCATGGCCATGGCGGCGGCCATGGCGGCGGCGTCAGCGGCGCCTCCATCCTGTACCTCATCCCGCCCGGTTATGCCGGGCATATCGGGCAATCCGCCTCGGCGGGCGGCTCGCCCTCGCATGGCGCGGCCGGCGCGCCGGGACATGACGGCGGCAGCGGCGGCGGCGGCGGTGGTGGAGCCGCCGGCCTCGATTTCTTCGGGACATTGCTGACGGCAGGCCAGACGATCAACCTGACCGGCGGCAACGGCGGCAGCGGCGGGACCGGAGCGAATGGCGGCAACTCCTACAGAGATCCGTTCATAGGGCATGACGGAGCCGGCGGCGGCGGTGGTGGTGGCGGCGGCGGCGGCGGCTCCGGGTTGACCCTGCCGGGCCCGCAATTTTCCTGGGATCCGTTTTCAGGCAGATCTCATTGGACTGCGCCACCCAACCTTGTTGTGACGAGCAAGAATGCGGTGCTGCAGGGCGGCAATGGCGGCCATGGCGGCAATGGCGGCGACGGTGGGTCCGGCTCCGGAGCCTATGAGACGACGATCTGCTATGGCCGCGGCATCTGCACGGTGACCGCGCGCTGGTATCCCGGCGGCGGCGGGCCCGGCGGCGGAGGCGGCAATGGCGGCGCGGGCGGCGCCGGCCTCTTCTCTGCCTACGGGCGGCAGCTCAACCTCTTCGCGACGACCGCCCGCGGAGGCAATGGCGGCGACGGCGGCGAGGCCGGCGGTGGCGGGCCTCCGGGCGCCACCTACGGCTATAACCTGCCGCAGGCCAATTGGGGCAATCCAGGCGCGTACGGCAACGGCGGCAACGGTGGCTCCGGCATCGAGGTCCTGGCGACGAGTGGAGGCAGCACGGTCATTTCGCTGTCCTCGGATAGCCAGGCGCTGGGTGGCGCAGGCGGACGCGGCGCGCCTTTCGGCTTGCCGGGATGGGGCGGCGACGGCATCCGCGTCACCGGCGACGCGACTATTATAGCCGGCGGAATCATAGTGGGCGGAAGCGGCGGCGATGCCAGAATCACGCCGTCAGTGGGCGGCGGCGGCGCCGGCATCTTCATCGACGGCCGGGCCACCATCACCGTCCAGAACGGCGCGCAGGTCCGGGGCGGACGTGGAGGGCTCGGGCAGGCATCGTCCGGCGGCGTCGGCGGCAATGGAGGCTCCGGTATCGAGGTCCTGCGCGGCGGCACGTCCCTGATCATCGCCGGAGAGGTGCGCGGCGGCGACAGCCAAGGCCCTATCCTCGGCTCGAAAGGCGCGGCGATCGCCCTCAACGGCGGCGGCAACACGGTCGAGTTGCAGGCGGGCTACAACCTCGTCGGCAAGGTCAATGGCGGCAGCAACGCAGCCCTCATCCTTGGCGGCGGCACCAATGCCAGCGTCGCTCTTGCCGGACTGGGCGACCAGTATCTCGGCTTCTCAGATTTCAACAAGACCGGCGCGAGCACATGGACGCTCAGCGGCGCCCCGGCGGCCTTTCGCGGCAACATGGCGATCGGCGTGGGAACGCTCGCCTTCGCGGCTGGCACGCAGCTGACGGCCGCGAAGGCCGGAATCGCAGAGGGCCCGGGCTCGGCCGCAACTGTTTCGGTCGCGGGCGCCGGGGCACGATGGACCGTGGACGGCCTGCTCGTGGTCGGCAACCAGGGTCTGGGCAGTCTGGCTGTCTCTGCCGGGGGCAACATCCAGGCCGGCGCGATCAGCGCGGGCGTTACACCCGGTGGCAGTGGTACGATCAGCGTCATCAGCAACGGCTCGCATATCGGAGCCGGTGCTCTCACGCTCGGCGATGGCGGCACGGGATCGGCCCTGGTGAGCGGCGCTGGCGCGAGCCTGGCGACGACCATGCTCACGGTCGGCAATTCCGGCAGCGGCAACTTGACCGTCGCCGATGGCGGCAAGGTGAGCGCGGGCGGCAGCCGCCCCATCGAACTCGCCCGGAACGCAGGCAGCTTCGGCACCATCAATATCGGCGCGGCGGCAGGGCAGGCAGCCGCCACCGCAGGCATACTGACCAGCGGCATCCATTTCGGCGCCGGCAACGGCCGACTCGTCTTCAACCACAACACGCCCGGCTATACTTTTGCTCACGCGCTTTCCGGCGCTGGCGCCATCGACCTGCTCGCCGGCACGACCATTCTCTCGGGCGACAGCCGCCGCTTCTCAGGGCAGACCACGGTCGCGGGCAGCACCTTGCAGATGGCGGGCACCGCGCAGCTCGGTGGAACCGTCACCATCGGGAACGGTGGCTTCGTCACCGGCGGCGGCACCATCGGCGCGACCATGATCAATAGCGGCGGCACGCTCGCGCCTTCGGGTCTGACGTCGCTCACCGTCAACGGCAATCTGACCGCCCATGGCGCCGGCACGATCAAGCCGTCCGATAGCTCCCGGCTCATCGTCAACGGTACGCTGACGCTCGATGCCAGCAGCAACTACGACTACCGCCTGCACGGCTACGGCGCGTCTTCGCCGGGTTCGGCGACGACGCGGGTCAATGGCAATCTCGTCCTGAACAACGCCACGCTCAATCTCGACAGCAGCGCGCAGCCCGCGATCGGCTACCATCGCGTCATTACCTATAGCGGCACGCTGAGCCCATCGAACGGCACTTTCATCATCGGGGCGATGCCGTCGACCGGGCCGGTCGCCTACACCTACGAGGTCGATGCCTCGCAAGCCAGCAAGGTCGATGTCCTCGTGGCCGCGAACGGCCTGAACATTCTGCAACTCTGGGGCACGACATCGGCCGGCGGCGCGGACGGCGTCTGGAATGCCGCCAATCCAAACTGGTTCAATCTCGGCGGTTCGACGACCACATCCTGGGGCGGCGGCTATGGCGTGTTCCGCGGTCCCGGCGGCATCGTCACGCTCGACCATAGCAACGGCCCCCTGGGTGCCGTCGGGCTGCAATTCGCAGGCGGCGACTACACGCTGACCGGGGACAGCCTCGACCTGCATGGCTACAACAATGGCGGCGTCGTCATCACGACGCCGGAGATCCGCGTGCTCGACGGCGAGACGGCACGGATCAACGCGACGATCACCGGCACAGAAGGGCTGGAGAAGACCGGCGACGGCCTGCTGATCCTGGGTGGTGCGAACAGCTACAGCGGCGGCACGATCGTTTCCGGCGGAACCTTGCAGATCTCGGCCGATGGCAATCTCGGCGCAGGCAGTGGCGACCTCACCCTCGACAGTGGCGCGCTTCACACCACCGCGAACATGGCGAGCAGCCGGACCGTCATGCTGCGCGGCACCGGCGCCATCGAGACGAATGCCGGCACGACATTGACGCTGAACGGCCTGGTGAGCGGCGCCGGCGGCCTGATCAAATGGGGCGACGGCACGCTTCGCCTCACCGGCAACAACAGCTGGGCTGGCGGGACGCTGATCACCGCCGGCACCGTGCAGGCCGGCGCGAGCACCGCCTTGCCGGGCATGACCGACTGGCTATTGACCGGCGGCAAGCTCGATCTCAACGGCCATAACCTGTCGATGCGTCTGATGGCCGGCATCGGCGGCGAGATCGCGCTCGGCGGCGCCAATCTGACGGTCCGGCAGACGGATGACAGCCTCTATGCCGGGTCCATCACGGGAAGCGGCCGCCTGCTGAAGGAGGGCGCCGGCGCACTGCTTCTGACCGGCACGAATTCCTATTCCGGCGGCACGGTGGTCCGCGACGGCACGTTGGCCGTCATCGCCGACGCCAATCTCGGCCAAGCCGGCTCTGCCCTCGCCTTCGACGGCGGTGGCCGGCTGGCCACACTCGCCGACATCGCCAGCAACCGCTCGATGACGGTCTCCGGCACGGGCACGATCGACATCGCCGCCGGCACGGGCTTTGTCCTCGGCGGCTCGATCGGCGGCAACGGCAACCTCGTCAAGGAGGGTCGCGGAACACTGACCCTGACCGGCAACAGCTCAGGCTTCGCCGGGTCCACCGCGGTGTCCGCGGGCACGCTCGTGGTCAACGGCGCACTCGGCGGCGGGCTCGACGTGCTGGCTGGCGGCCGACTGCAAGGCAGCGGCACGGTCGGCCCGACCATCATCCAGGCAGGCGGGGCGATCGCACCGGGCAACTCGATCGGCACGCTCTCGGTCACGGGCGACATTCGCTTCGAACGAGGCGCGACCTATGAGGTCGAGGTCAGCCCGGGCGGCACGTCGAGCGACCTGATCCATGCCAGCGGCAAGGCGCGCCTCTTCGGCGGCTCGGTGGTGCATGTCGGCGAAGACGGCCTGTACCGGCCGAACCAGCGCTATACCATCATCACCGCCGATCAAGGCGTCGAGGGCCGCTTCGACGGGGTGAGCTCCCGCTATCTCTTCCTCGATCCGCGGCTCGACTATGACGCGAACACCGTCAGCCTGACCTTGCTGCGCAACGACCTGTCCTTCGCCGCGATCGCACAGACGCGCAACCAGGCCCAGACGGCGCTCGGCTTGCAAAGCCTTGGCGATACCCATCCGCTTTGGCTGAGCTTCACGCAGCTGCGCGACGCGGCGGAAGCACGGCGCGCCTATGACAGCCTGTCCGGTGAGATCCACGCCACGGCCAAGACCGTGGTGATCGAGGGCAGCCAGGTGGTGCGGGGCGCCGTCTCGGACCGGATTCGGGCCGTCTTCGACGGGATCGGTGCCCCACGCATCGCGACGCTGGCCTATGCCTCCGGGCAAGGTGCCGTCGCTGCACCGGCCGGCGAGAGCTTCGCCCTCTGGGCGCGCGGCTTCGGCTCCTGGGGCCATACGCGCGGCGACGGCAATGCCGCCTCCGTCACACGCTCGAGCGGGGGAATCCTGGCAGGCTTCGACGTCCCCTTGGCATCCGGCGCCCGGATCGGCGCGCTGGCCGGGTACTCGCGCTCTGTATTCGAAGTTGCGGGCCGTGGATCGCAGGGCACGGCGGACAACTACCATGTCGGCCTCTATGGCGGCGCGGAACTTGGCGGCTTCCGCTTGACCGGCGCGGCCACCTACGCCTGGCATGAGCTTTCAACGCGACGCACCGCCGCCTTTTCCGGCTTCGGCGAAGCCCTGCGCTCGGATTACGACGCCCGCAGCTTTCAGGCCTTCGGCGAGATCGCCCATCGCCTCGACCTGGGACGAGTTGCCTTCGAACCTTTCGCCAATCTCGCCTATATCAATCTCCGCAGCGGAGACTTCGCCGAAACGGGCGGCGTCGCAGCGCTTTCCGCCAGGGCACAGAGCACGTCGGTCACCTTCGCCACGCTCGGCCTGCGCGCCGAGACGCGCTTCGATCTTAGCAGCTCGGTCATGCGGCTGGGCGGCACGCTCGGCTGGCGGCATGCGACGGGCGACGTGACACCCCTGTCGCAGCATGCGTTCTCCGGCGGCGCGCCGTTTTCAATCGCGGGCACGCCGATCGCGCGCAATGCGCTCGCAGTCGGCGCCAGCCTGGCGCTGAACCTGACATCCGACGCGGAGATTTCGATGGCCTATGACGGCCAGCTCGCGCAGCGAGCGACCGACCAGGCCTTCAATGCCCGGCTCGCAGTGAAATTCTGAAACTATCAACAGGGACTGCAATCCGTCGCAACGTCCGCTTCTCGGCATCAAGCGAGCTTCCGTTTCCTGTGAAGGGTTTCGGATGCCGGCCCGTGCGAGCGGGTTCGGACCGGGCTGAGGGCCGGCGTCCGAAAGCCTCCAGGGGAGGAAGCCGCGGTCCGGGGCCGTGCTATGGGGATTTCGTCGGGCGGCGCGGTCTGCGGGATCGTGCGAGACGCGCGTCAGTGGTGTGATGCTCTGAGCGAGTTGCCCAGGATCCCGCATTTGGCCTCGCATTGGGTATATTCGCGCCTGTGGTGATCTCTGTTTCCGCCATCGGGGCGAACGGGCTTGCCTGCTCTCTGGCTGAGACCGGCAGTGGTCCGTCTGGGTGGCTCCCTGGCGCCGTCGTCATGATGTGTCGATCCTGACGGCGAAGATGGTGCGCGGCGCTGTGCCCGGAGCGAGGCGCTCGACGATGATCATGCGACCACCGCAGCATGGGCAAGGTGACCTCCGCTCATCGACTGGATCGGATTGTTCGGCCGAATGTCCTTCACCACCTGCTCTGCCGGAGCTTTCTCCGGCACCGATTTCTGTCTCATCTGCGCTCCTGAATGGCTGCGATGATCCAGAAATCCTCCCTTCCCGAAAATCCCTAAACGGTCTGAAGGGCGCTGACGGCGGACAATCGTCCCTCGAAGTGATCGAGGCCGAGTTCCTCCTTCAACCGTCGATGTGCCTGCTCACAGATCCAGCGCGCCTTGATCGCGCCGGCCAGACGCTTGAGCGTCGTGTCGGCGGGCAGGTTCGAGAGGTAGTATTTGCGCTCTCCATTCGAACGACGTTCGCCGATCAGCCGGGCTTCTTCCCCCGGTAGATGCTGCTGTCCCATGGCACCGACCCTTTGGGGCGGCCCGTCGGCCACCTTGATCCGCACGGCGGCGAAGCGGGCCTTCAGCGGCCCCTTGGTGCCGCGCCGCCAACTCAGCGAGCGCCAGGGCGCCGCCGCCAGCGTCTTCTCCGCCGATACCGACTTGGCATCGGGCACATGGTTCTTGCGCGGGCGGCCACGCCCGGAGACAGGAAAGACGAGAGCCACGTCGACCGGATAGACCTTCTGGCGCGCTCCGATGCCGACGGCCCAGGTGAGGCCACGCTCGCTCAGACCCCGCCGGGACGGCGCGGAGAGGCCATAACCGGCATCGGCCAGGACGCAGCCGAAGCGCAGGCCGGCAGCGCGCGCCCGATCGATCTCGGCGAGTGCGATCTCGGGCTTGGTCCGTAGCCTCCATGATCGTCCGGCACGCCGGCCAGGGCCAGTCGTGTGGGATCGCTCGTCCAGCTCTCGGGCAGGAACAGCCGCAGCTCCACCATGATCGGAACCTCGCCGGAAGCCAGCGTCAGCGACACCAGGGTCTGGCAGTTGGCGTTCTTGCCCAGGGCCGAGGCGTATTGCGGCGCGACACCGACCGAGCGCTCGCCCTTCTTCGGAAGCGCCGTGTCATCGACGATCAGCCACGCTTCCGCGCCGCCGACCATCCTGTCGGCCTCGGTGAGCAAGACCTTCTCCAACGGCGCCGCGCCCCAAACACCGCCGGCGATGAAGTGATGAAGCTGATCGTAACCGACGCCGCTGTCGCGCGCCGCCATCGGCTGGACGCTCTTGCGATCGCCGGCGCCGATCAGCCCCGCGACATAGGCCGGACACATCCGCGCACGCACCTTGTGGCGCAGAGCAGCGACAAACGGTGAAAGCCAGCTCTCAAGATCGGACTTCCAGTTCTCGTCCATGGCCGGCCCTCCAGAAAGCCGACCACCCATGAATCACGCAAACGCCGCCGCGGGAATCCCAAAAGCGACAGCCATCCTAAAAATCTGCCAAAGTAGTGCCGGTCGTTCACGTGCATTCGGTCATATTGATGAGTTATCGCGAACTGGCGGAAAGGAGGGCGCGCGGCGTGTTCGTCAAGCGTCGTCCGCCGTCCACGTCTACGACGACGCTTTCGCTGAAGCCCAGACCGCCGGCCGAAACGTACATGTGGAAGACCATGCCCTCCTCCAGCCGCCATTCGGAGGTCGGCAGGAAAACACGCGAAAAGTCGCTGGGGCGCGGTGTCCGGCCGTAAAGCCCCAGCGTATAGCCGGTCACGTTATCAAAGGCTGGCCGCATTCCCTCGGCGAGAACGGCCTCCCGCAATATGGCATCGACATCCCGCGCGACGGCGCCCGGCTTCATGGCCGCAAGCTGCCGGTCCTGCAGGGCGACGAGGCGTGCTGCGAGTGGTGCCAGCCCGCGGCGATCTTCGCCAATCAAGACCGGCCGCATCAGGCGCGCGCCGTAGTTGCAGACCTTCGGGATCAGCTCGACGTGCAGGATGTCGCCATCCTGTAGCGGCTGCGCCGTCATGACGCCATGCAGAAACTCGTGGTCCCCAACACCAGGCACGATCGGGCCGGTTTCGCCGGTGTCCGCTCCGTTCTCAAGAAAGCAAGCTGCAGCGATCGTTGCGGCCGCACGCGGGGAGAGCCCCGGGCGCGCCTGCGCGCCGATGGCGGCCATCGCTTTGTCGGCAATGCCGGCGGCCTCCACAATTAGACCGATCTCCAGCGGCGACTTCAGGGCTCTCAGCAGATCGCTTGCCCCGTGCAGATTGACGAAGCGCGCCTCCGGCAACAGGGCAGCCAATCGGTCGCGCGTCGCCGCCGTGAAGCCGTAGGAGCCGTGATCGGCGCCGATCCGGCCGGCAGCTAGGCCACGGCGGCGCAGTTCCTTGGCCATGACCGTATGGGGCTCGGCCGTATCGGCATAGCCGACGATGTCGGAAAACCAGCAGGCGGCACAGCAAGACCCGGTGTCGAGCTCGCGCAGGACGAACCAGGGTTCGCCCTGAAGTGGCAGGAAGGCCGCGCGATACATCGTCTCGGAGACGGTATAGCCGGTCAGCCATGCCAGGAACTCGGCATGATCGACGAGCAGAACGTCTGCGCCGGCCTCGGCCATCGCGGCGCGGGTCTTCGCCACCCGCGCCGCGAATTCCTCACCCGGAAAGGGCGGGCTCACGCGACCTCACAGATATCCAGGATCGTAAGCATGTAAATCCGGATCATGTCGAGGAAATCGCGGATCTCGACGCGCTCGTCGGGCATGGTGTTGTAGCGCCCTCCCGGACCGCAGACGATGCCCTCCATACCAGCTTCGGCATAGAGATGGCCGGCATCGGTGCCAAAGAAGCCCGGCGGCTTGATCGCCCCGGTCGGCTGCTTCTCGCCGCGCACGGCCTCATAGGCAGCGTTGATGCTCTTTACGATGCGCGCTTCCTTGGCGACCTCGAAGGCCGGCATCGACTGGTGCCCTTCCTTCTTCTCGATGCGGATTGTGGTCTTCAGACCGGGGAAGCGCGCTTCCAACGCCGCGAGTTCGCGCTGCATGTCGGCGAGCGCACCTTCCTGCGTCTGGCCCGGGGCGAAGCGGCCGGAGCCCTTGAGCTTGCAATAATCAGCCACCTGCGGCGAGCGCCATTCGTGCAGTTCCTTGCCGAGCGCGCCATGGACGACGCCGACATGGACGCGATTGATGGATTCATGCTCCGGCGACGGCGCGCCGCTGAAAGTCATTGCATTGAGGCGCGGGATCAGATCGCAGGCCGCCATGATCGCGTCGACTGCCTGCTCGCGCTTGGAGAGATGGCGGGTGTTGCCGACGAGCTCGATGACGAACGAAAACGCGCAGGCGTGCATGGTCACGGCCTGCAGGTCGGTCGGCTCGCTGTTGACGAAATAGTCGGCGCGGATGCCGTTGCGGATCGCCGCGACCGTGCCGACACCGCCCTGCAATTCGCCGACGACATAGGTCAGGATCACGTCGCCCTTCAGCTTTACGCCGGCATCGAGCAGAGTCTTGACCGCGCAGTAGGAGGCGGCGTCGCCGGCCTTCATATTGGAGACGCCGATGCCGTAGATGAACTCGTCATCGATCAGGCCACCCCAGGGATCGACCGTCCAGCCCTCGGTCGCCGGATTGGTGTCTAGATGGCCGTTGAACAGCAGGCTCTTGCCCCCGCCAGTGCCCTTCCAGCGACCCATGGCGTTGGCGCGGCGGCCGTCGTCGAAGAGCTGCGCCTCCGCCTCGATGCCCATGGCGTTCATCTGGTCGACGGCATGGAGGACGAGCGCCTTCTCGCCTTCGGTCTCGGAGTAGCTCTTGTGCTGCGCCCAATCCGAAAGCAGCGCGAGGCAAGCCTTCTCGTCGAGCGTATGGATCAAGTCACGCGGATTCATCGTCAGGGCCTCGAATGTCAGGCGGCCGTGGCCGGGGCGGGCACGGCTTCGAGCAGAGATTGGGTGTAGGGGTGGAGCGGGCCGGTCGAGAGCGTCGCGAGATCGACGAGATCGACGAGGTCGCCGCGATACATCACCGCGATACGGTGAGCGATCTGGCGCACGAGATTGAGATCGTGCGTGATGAAGAAATAGGCGGTACCGAAGCGCTTCTGGAGATCGATCAGCAGCTCGACGACGGAGGCCTGCACGGAGACGTCGAGCGCCGAGGTGATCTCGTCGCAGATCACAAGCTTCGGCTTCGAGGCGAAGGCACGCGCGATGGCGACGCGCTGCTTCTCGCCGCCGGAGAGCTGGTGCGGATAGCGCTCGGCATAGGACGCCGGGAGGCGCACTTGCTCCAGCAACTCACCGATGGCTGCCGTGTCCTTGCGGGCGCCTGCCTCGCCGTAAAGCTCGAGGGGGCGAGACAGGATTTCGCTGATGCGCTGGCGCGGATTGAGCGAGGAATCCGGGTGCTGGAAGATGATCTGGACGTAGCGGCGATAGGCGCAGTCCATGTCGGAAAGCCCCCTGATGCGGCGTCCGGCAAAACGAATCTCGCCCTCGAACCGATTCAAGCCCGTCATCGCCTTGGCGAGCGTCGACTTGCCCGAGCCGGATTCGCCGACGATCCCGAGGATCTCGCCCGGCATCACCGAGAGGCTGACCTCGCGATTGCCGGTGAACTGCGTGTTGGCGCGGCCGAGCAACCCGCCGAGGAAGGGCTTGCGGCCGTAATGGACGCTGACCTTCTCGACCTCGACCAGCGGTTTGCCGGCTTGAGGAGGCTCCGTCTCGACCAGCCGGTGGTCCGGCCGCGGGACAGCGGCGAGCAGCTTGCGCGTATAGGCGTCCTGCGGCCTGGCGAAGACGTCGCCGACCGCTCCTTGCTCGACGATCCTGCCGCGATGAATGACCGCGACGTTGGTTGCGATCTGCGAGACCAGCGCGAGGTCATGCGAGATATAGAGCGAGGCGACGCCTGTCTCCTCCTGCAAGGCCTTGAACAGGTCGAGAATCTGCCGGGCGGTGATGACGTCGAGCGCTGTCGTCGGCTCGTCGAAGATGATGCATTCCGGCTGGCAGGCGAAGGCGGTGGCGATGACGACGCGCTGCTTCTCGCCGCCGGAGGCCTCGTGCGGATAGCGCCGCATCATCTGCCTGGGGATCTTCAGCCCGACATGGGCCAGGCGTTCCTCGCCCTCGGCCCAGGCTTGCTTCCGCGTCAGGCCGCGATGGCGCACCAACACCTCCGCGAGTTGCTCTCCGAGCGGCAAGGTCGGGTTGAGCGAGGTGCTCGGATCCTGGAAGACCATGCCGATGCGCCGGCCGCGGACCGCCTCGATCTCGGCCTCGGACACCTTCAGCAGGTCCTGCCCGGTGAGCCGGATAGTGCCCGCCTCGCGCGCGCTCGTCGGCAGATGGCGCATGATCGCCCAGGCGAGCGAGGTCTTGCCCGAGCCGGATTCGCCGACGAGGCCCAGCACCTCGCCCCTGGCGATCTGCAGGCTGACATCGTCGAGCGCGCGGGTGAAACCCGTCGGCGTCGCGTAGTCGAGCCCGTAGCCAGCGATATCGAGAACCGTCGTCATCGCCTCATGCCCTCGGATTCAGCGCATCGCGCAGGCCGTCGCCGAGCAGGTTGAAGCCAATGGCAACCAAAGCGACGGCAAGGCTCGGCCACAGGATCATCCAGGCGCTCAGATGCATGAAGCGCCGCGCTTCCGAGACCATCAGCCCCCATTCGGAGGCCGGGGGCTGCGCGCCCAATCCCAGGAAGGAAAGCGTGGCGAATAGCATCACGGCGAAGGCGACGCGAATGGTCATCTCGACGATGATCGGCGCGACCACGTTCGGCAGCATCTCGCGCCCGACGATGAAGGCGGCGCTTTCGCCGCGCGCGATGGCGGCGTTGATATAATCCTGCTTGCGCACCGCGAGCGCGACGGAGCGTGTGATGCGAGCCATTCCGGGTGCGAAGGCGAGCCCGATCGCGAGCAGCGCGTTGAGGCTGCTCTTGCCGAGCAGATTCACGATCAGCAGGGCCAGCAGCAGGCTCGGGATCGACATGATCGCATCGACGGTGCGCATGATCGCTTCATCGCTGCGCCCACCGAGGAAGGCTGAAACCGTGCCGATGACGGCGCCGACGAGCGTGCCCAGCGCCGTCGCCAGCAAGGCCATGACGACGGTGGCACGGGCGCCGTGCAGCAGGCGGCTCAGGATGTCGCGGCCATACTGGTCCGTGCCGAGCCAGAACTGGGCGCTCGGCGGCTTGTAGCGCATCAGCGGCGCCATCTTCTCGGGATCGTAGGGCGCGAGCCATGGGCCAACGATCACGACGAGCAGGATCAGCCCGACGATGACGAGGCCGAGCGCTCCTTGCGGCGAACGCAGCATCCGCCTGAGCACCTCAATCATACTGGATCCTCCGGTCGATCCAGGCATAGGCGATGTCTGCGAGGAAGTTGGCGACGGCATAGGTCGTCGCCATGATCAGCGCGCCCGCCTGGATCGAGGGCAGGTCGCGCGCCTGGATCGCGACGATGAGCTGGCGGCCGATGCCCGGCAGGGCGAAGATCTCCTCCACCACGATGACGCCGCCGAGCAGATAGCCGACATCGAGCGCAACGATGGTGATGGTCGGCAGGAGCGCGTTGCGCAGCGCGTGCTTGAACAGCACCTGGCGCCTCGAGAGGCCCTTCAGCCGCGCGGCGCGGATATAGTCGGAGTGCAGCACGTCGACGAGTTCGGAGCGCACCATGCGCGAGACATGCGCGATCAGGATCAGCGAGATGGTGAGCACCGGCAGCACGAGGTGCCGGAGCCCTCGCAGCGGGTCCTCGGTCAGCGGTACATAGCCCGTCGCCGGCAGCCATTGCAGCCAGTCTGCCAGCACGAGCACGACGAGCGTGGCGGTGACGAATTCCGGCAGCGAGACGCCGAGATAGGACAGGAAGCTGACGCCGAGATCGGCGGCGCGGCCGCGCCGCACCGCCGCGACGACGCCGAGCGGGATCGCCAGCACCAGCATCAGCAGGATAGAGAACAGGGCGAGCAGGAGCGAGCGGCCGAGCGCCTCCAGCATCGCCGGCGCGACCGGCTGGCCGGTGCGCATCGAGACGCCGAAATCGCCGCGGACGACGCCACCGAGCCAATGCAGATACTGCATCCAGATGGGGTCGTTCAGCCCCATCTTGGTCCGCAGCGCCGCGAGCGCATCCGGCGTCGCATTCTCGCCCAGCATCATGACCGCAGCGTCAGCCGGCAGGATCTGCGTGATCGCGAAGACGATCAGCGACACGACGAACAGCGTGTAGCCGATCAGCAGGAACCGCTTGAGGATATAGGCCGGCGACACGCCCGCTGCCCCTTTCCAGGCTCAGCCGCGCTTCGGCGCGTTGGCGCCAAGCGAGACGAAGTCGAGCCTGAAGACGGCGCCGCGCGGATGCAGTTCATAGCCCTGCACCCATTCGCGCTGCGCGCCGAGAAGGTCGAAGAAGGCCGGGATGATCGAGGGAACCTCGTCATACATCAGCTTCTGCGCTTCGGCGTAGAGCGTGCGGCGCTTGGCTTCGTCGACGGTGGCGCGCGCCTCGAAGACGAGCTTGTCGAAGGCCGCGTTGTTCCAGCGCGTCTCGTTCCAGGCGGCGTTAGAGGTGTAGAGCAGGGAGAAGATAGCGTCGGCCGTCGCCTGCATGTTGTAGAAGCCGACATAGAACGAGCCCTTCTTCCAGACCTGATCGAGATAGGTCGCGTGCGGCATGGTCTCGACCTTGATGTCGAAGCCGGCGGGCTTGGCCATCTCGCGCAGAGCCACCGCGAGCTGCGTCCGCTGGCCCGGACGGTCCGAGGCGATCAGCGTCGCCTCGAGCCCCTTCGGATAGCCGGCCTCTGCGAGCAGCGCCTTGGCCTTGGCGATATCCGCCTTCTTGGCCGGCAGGTTGGCGTAGAAGCGGTAGGCCGGGCTAAGCGGAGTGTCGTTTCCGGCCGAGCCGAAGCCCTCGGTGACGAAATCGACCATGGCGGCACGGTCGACCGTCAACGCCAGCGCCTGGCGCACGCGCACGTCGTTGAAGGGCTTCTGGTCGCAGCCAAAATTGACGTTGCAGAACTGGCCCGAAGCGACGCGCAGCGCCTTGACGCCGGCCGCCTTCTGCAACCTGCCGAACTCGGTCGGCGGCGTCGTCGAGATCAGGTCCGTGTCGCCGGCGATGAGTGCGGAAGCCTCGGCGCTGACATCCGGGAAGATGACCACCTCGATCTTGTCGAGATGGGGCCGAGCCTTGTCATAATAGGCGTCATTGCGGGTGACGACGATCTGCCGTTCGGGCTCGAAAGAGACCAGCTTGAACGGGCCGGTACCGATCGCCTGGCGGTCGAGCTTGCCGAGCCCTTCCTTGACGACGGCTGCCGGCACGATCTTGGCGTTGGTGTAGGCGAGCGTCACCGGCAGATCGGCGAAAGGCGCGGAGAGGGAGAAAACGATGGTGGTGTCGTCTTTCGCCGCGACCTTGGCGATCGGACCGACATTCTGGCGTGCCGGCGAGGCGGTCTTGGCGTCGAGGATTGCCTCGAAGGTCGCTACCACGTCGGCCGCCGTGCAGGGCGAGCCGTCATGGAAGGTCAGGCCCTTGCGCAGTACGAAGGTCCATTCGGTGAGATCGGCGGAGTTCGTCCAGGATTCGGCGAGGTCGGGCTCGGCGCTCATATCAGGCTTGAGGCGCGTCAGGCCGGAATAGAGCAGCTCGGCGACGAGATATTCCGGGTTCACCCGGGTCACGAGCGGGTTCAGCTTGGAAACCGCCTGATCGACGCTGACGCGCAGCGTGCCGCCGCGGCGCGGCGCCTGACCGAAGGCCGGCAGACCGGACATGGCCATGCCGCTGAGAGCGGCGGAAGCGGCGAGGAAATCGCGACGATGAATGCTCGGCATGGGACGCTCCTTCAGCTTTTCGTGGGAGGCAGTTTGGGGTCGAGATCGGGGTTGAGGTCCGGCCTGAAATCGGCAGCGAGGTAGAACAGGATCGCCTGCGCGAGCGAGACGATGTCCGGCACGGTCGTGTGTTCGCCGGGCGCGTGGATATTGCGGTCGGGTCGTCCGAGCCCGCCGAGCATCACTTCCTGCCGGCCGGTCGCGCACTGGACCCATCCGAAGTCCGAGCAGCTCGCCGCCCCCCATTTGCGGAAAGCCTCCGGCGGATAGCCGAAGCCTTTGCCCATGGCGGCCTGCCAGCGCGGCCAATGCGGCCCCGTCGGATCTGCGGTCGGCATCAGATGGCCAACGAGCGCCGTCTCGACCGAGAGGCCCGGCACCGTTGCGACGCTGCGGCGGATCACGTCCTCGATCTCGGCCAGCGCCTCCTTGAAGCGCTCCTCCGGGGCATAGCGCCGGTTGATCGTGAGTTCGACGAGCGCAGGAACTTGCCCGCCAGCCGTCCCACCCCCGATCGCGGCGATATTGAGCTGGGCCGCGAGCGGCGCCTTGCCTGGCGGCGGCGGCAAAGCCGAGATCCGGGTCGCGACCCGCGCCTTCAGTTCCGAGAGCGCGTTGAGTAGCGGCAGCGTACCGTCGATCGCATTGATGCCGGAACCCTGGCGATTACCTTCCCCGGCATGAACGGCCTGGCCGTGAATGCGAACGAGTAGATTGAAAAGGCCAAAGCAGCCGGCCCAGATCCGCGCCTCGGCGCTGCCATTGAAATTGAGGATATGCTCGGGCAGGCGCCCCTGTTCGGCGAGGTAGCGGACGCCCGGATAGAGGCCACCCTCCTCATCGGTGCAGAACAGCAGCACCGGATCATAGGCGAGATCGACGGCGCAGGCCCGGGCCGCACGCAGCGCCAGCACGATCGCCGCCGCGCAGCCCTTCATGTCGGCGGCGCCCAGGCCGATCAGGCGTTCGCCATCGCGCTCCATCCGAAGCGGATCGCCAGCCCAGCCGGCAGCGGCGGGGACGGTGTCGACATGGACATAGAGCCCGCAGGCCGGCCGGCCATTGTCGCGGCGTCCGATCAGATTGGTACGCGGGCCGCTGGCCGGACCGTTCGGCACTTGCCACAAGCCCTCGGGCAGGGTGACGCGCTCGGTGGTGAAGTCCAGAGGAGCGACGAGCTCCTCGATGAGCGCGGCGAAATCGTCATAGCCGAGGCCCGGCGGGAAGGAGGTGTCGACCGCGATCATCCGGCCGAGCATCGCGACAGCGTCCTCGGCATTCGCAACGATCCACGCGCCGGCACGTGCCAGCGCAGTCGTGTCCTGGCGCGAAGTCATTGTCTCGACCATCGCTCAGCCCAAAGCCGCCGCGCTTGTCCAGCGCCGGGGCGATCTGCAATGGAACCAGGTCAAAGCCGCGGCTGGCAATGCCAATTTGCGGACCCTTCACTTTCATATAAACTATATAGAAATAGGAAGACTTCGCATGCCCGCTGTCAACGCCAAAAATGAGACTCCTGCTGCCGACGGATTGGGCAAGGCGGCCGGGAGCGTTGCGTCGGTCCTGCCAAATCTGGCGATAGGCGAGGCGGCGCCGCTCTATGAGCGCGTGAAGCGGCACATGTCGGAGGCCATTCTGGTCGGCGAATGGCCACCGGGGATGATCCTTCCCAGCGAGACGGCCCTTGCACAAGGTTTCGGCGTTGCCGTCGGCACCGTCCGGCGCGCCATGAGCGACCTAGTGGCGGAAGGACTGCTGACACGGCGCCGCAAGACAGGCACGGTCGTGACCGGCCGCACGCCGCACCACAGCCTGCGCTTTTTCTTCCAGTATTTTCGCCTGCACCGGGCCGATGGCATCCTCGTGCGCTCGACAAGCCAATTCCTCAGCGTCGAGGCCTTGCCTGCCACACAGGCTCAAAGCGAAGCGCTCCAGATCAAAACCGGCGGCGTCATCGCGATCCACCGGATCCGCCATGTCGATGGCCTCCCCGTGATGCATGACAGGCTGGTCATGGCGCAGGAACGGTTGCAGGATTGGCCGCTCGACAAATCGGAGCTGCCAGCCTTGCTGTACCTCCACCTGCTTGAACGTTACGGTATCCGCATTTCCGCAGTTCGCGAGCAGATCACCGCCGACCTCGCCAGCGACGAGGATATGGCACTGCTCCAGCTGGATGGGCGCCAGGCCGTGCTCACAATCGACGAGGTCGCCTACGATCAAGCGGGTGTTCCAACGATCCTCGGGCGGCATCACGCCACGACCGCCGCGCACGCCTATGTCAACGAAGTAAGGTAGGTCCGCGCCATTGGACTAACCCGCTCTCGCGGGAGGGCGCTGCGGCGCGTTCATCGCTGAGATTTCGCCTGTGAGGCGCTGCATCCGAGGATTTTGGGGTCGTTTCCCCTGAACCTTGGAGGCCTTCATGACCGATCCTGTCACCGTCACTCCGTTGCGCCAGCGGATGATCGAGGACATGACGATCCGCCGGTTCGGCGAGCATACGCAGCGCGATTATATTCGGCAGGTCCGTGAGTTCACGGCCTTCCTCGGCTTGCCGCCGGTTCGGGCCGGCCCGGAGGATCTGCGCCGCTACCAGCTGCACCTGGCTTCGCTCGGCGCGAGCTATGCGCGGATGAACCTGGCTTGCACGGCCTTGCGGTTCTTCTTCCATGTCACGCTCGGGCGGGCTGGCTTCGGCGACCGCATGGCCCGGATTCCAACGCCGGAGCGGCTGCCGGTCGTGCTGAGCACGCAGGAGGTCGCACTGCTCCTTGCCCATGCACGGAGCCTGAAGGACCGGGCCGCGCTGAGCATCGCCTATGGCTGCGGCCTGCGCGTCTCGGAGATCGCCAACCTCAAGGTCGCCGACATCGACAGCGCCCGCATGCTGATCCGGGTCGAGCAGGGCAAGGGCCGCAAGGACCGCTATGTCATGCTGGCGCCCGACCTGCTCGACCTGCTGCGGCAATGGTGGCGGGTGAAGCGCCCGCGTGGCTGGCTCTTCCCCGGCCAGCAGCCGGGCCAGCCGATCACGACGCGCCAGCTCAACCGGGCCTGCCATGCCGCGGCCGTTGCGGCGAAGCTCGACAAGCGCGTGTCGATGCACACGCTGCGGCACAGCTTCGCCACGCATCTGCTGGAACGGAAGACCGATATCCGAGTGATCCAGGTGCTGCTCGGCCACAGGAAGCTCGACACCACCGCCGTTTATACCCGCGTCGCGCTGAAGACGCTGCGCGAGGTGACGAGCCCGCTCGCCCTGTTGGCGCCGCCGCCATAGGCTGCCGCGCCGAGCGTGGCGCGGCCTCCGCTTGAGGTCGCGGATATCCCTCTCGCCGGCAACGCCCTCGGCAAGCTCGCAGCCGACGCGATCCTGAAAGAGGTCGGCGCGGCGTGACGATGTCGTCGAACGATGCCGCGATCGCGACCGCCGTCGCCATCGAAGGCGCGGAGAGCCTGCTGGCCGTCCAGCAAGCCGCTCGCACCTTCGACGCATCGTTCGGCTACGACCGCATCGTCCGGTTCTCCGATTCCTCGGCCCAGGAAGACGTGCTCGACCGCACTTATCCGCACTGTCCAGTTTTCCCGAGCCAGCTCTGTGCCTTACACTTTTTAGGCATTACCACCCCGTTCTGGCGCCCACAGCTGTAATGCACCTTTGTAATCATTGCGGAAACTCTGGCCTGTCACGCCGGAGGTCGCGGGTTCGAGCCCCGTCGCCCGCGCCATATAAATCAAAGCCTTAACTCGGTCGGCCGCCCGGCCATTCCGTTTTTAAGAGCGGGCTCGTTACACTTTTCACCCTGCTTGTTCTTTTTGAGTTTGACGCGGCCTTCGCGACGGCTGGCATCGACGTCACGGACGGTTGCGATGTTGACCAAGCTGTTGGTCTCTTGAAGCCGGGTCGACACGACCTGTGTATTAGCCATCTTGGTCGAGATCGCCTGGGCACTCGCTACCCCCGCACGTCACGATACCGGCCGCATTTCATCAGCCCTGCTGAAGCGGATTGGGCCTTCGCACGGAACGTCGGTTGACCGCTCCGGCGTTCAGGCCACCTGTCCCTTGCACCGGGGGCGAGCAGAACTGTTCCGGGAGGCTTCTAGCCAGATTATTCGCAGGCCGGCACGCCAGCATCGGACGCTCCACAGTTGCCGCCCAACCCCTTGCGTCCTATCGACAGGGTAGGGGAAGCCGCGATGTCAACAACGCAGATATTCGAACTTGTCCTTGGCCTCCTGGCGGCAGCCATCGCGCTGCATTGGGTGGCCATACGATTGCGCCTGCCGCCGGCATCCGCCCTGATGATCGGCGGGGGAGCGATTGCCTTCGTTCCCGGCATGCCACATTGGCAACTCGATCCCGAGCTGGCTTTGGTCCTGTTTCTGCCGCCATTGCTGATGGACGGTGCCTACTACACGGCCTTCGGGCGCTTCCGCACTCACCTGCCGGGCATCCTTTCGCTCGCGGTTGGCGCTGTCGTCTTTACGACGTTGGCGGTGGGCGTAGTGACGCACTGGCTCGTCCCCGAATTGCCCTGGGCTGCCTGTTTTGCGCTCGGTGCCATCGTTTCGCCGCCGGACGCGGTGTCGGCACGCGCAGTGCTTCAGGGGGTCAGGCTACCACGCCGCCTGGTGGCACTGCTCGAGGGTGAGAGCTTGCTCAACGACGCGACCGGCCTCGTGCTGTTCCGCTTCGCCGTCGCCGCCACGCTCACAGGTGTCTTCAATGCCGGCGACGCCGCGTGGAGTTTTGTACTTCTTTCGCTAGGCGGCGTCGCGGTCGGGCTCGCCGTTGCGTGGCTGTTTTTCTACGTTGCGCGGCGGCTGCATGAGGACATGCTTGTCATTGCCGGCTCGCTTCTGATCCCCTGGGCCGCCTACATCGCAGGCGAGGCGTTCCATGTTTCGGGTGTCATAGCCACCGTTGCGGCAGGGATCCTGATCGGCTGGCGGCAACATGAAGTCTTCCCCGCCCGCATGCGTCTGCAAGGCACGGCCTTCTGGCGCATCATGATTTTTGTGCTGGAAGCGCTTGTCTTCATTCTGATCGGCACGTCGCTGCGTGGCGTTGTAGAGCGCATTGGCGACTTCGACGCCAAAGTCATGGCGATGCTGCTCCCGGTCATCGGCGTGGTTTGCGTCGTCACGCTGTCACGCGTGGCCTGGGTTTTCGGCATCGACGCAATCTTGTCTGCATTGCATCGTCTCGGCCTGCGGCAGGCGCGTTCGCTCGGCTGGCGTCAGGCGAGCGTTCTGAGCTGGGCGGGAATGCGCGGCGTCGTGACGCTCGCCGTGGCGCTGACGCTGCCCGACAACATCCCCGGACGCGACTTCATGCTGATCACGGCCTTCGCGGTGATTCTATCCACGGTCATCGTCCAGGGCTCCACATTGGGCTTGCTGATCCGCCTTGTTCGCCCCGTCGATACCGATCCGCCGGCCAAAGTCAGTCTCCCGTATTGCGAGGCGGCAATCGCCAAGGCCAAGGCGGATGTTGTCGCCAAGCTCGCCTATGACGCGAATGGGGAGTTGATCCATCCCATGCTGCTCGATCAATACACCCGCCGCCTCAACTTTACCGAACGCTATGCTGAAGACGCGGAGGCGATGATGCGGGGCCTCGATCCTCATTTCGACGTCGTCATGGCTGCAATCGCGGCTGGGCGCGCGGAGTTGATCCGTCTCCATCGCGCGGGGTTGATCGAGGACGAAACGCTTCACGATCTCGAGCGCGATCTCGATATCGAAGAGATGGCGGTCACACTCCAGCGCAGCGACCTGTGATTCAATGTCGGCCGGCCGCAAATCCGGGCGCTGATCGTCGCCGAGGGGGCACGCTCGACATTTTGCGCTATCGTCGGCCCAGATTCGACGTCGCAATTTAGCGGAATAGCTGCCGGCAGATTGAGGGATACTTGCCCGGCGACGCTAGCCCCGAGGGGCACGTACTCCTCGCTCGGCTACAAGTCGCCAGCACCGGTCGCTGTGGGCTGGCCGCCTACGCAAACCTAACCGCTTCGCCGGCCATCTCAGCCGTGACCGCCAAGCCCACCATGCATTGGATTAAAGCCGGGCCGCCTGTTGGAGAAGGCCAAAGGCGTGCGATCAGCACCTCAAGCCCTCGATCAGCGTTCGGCCAGCGCGTTCATCTCTTCGCGTGTCAGAGCCTGCTCGAAGGCGAGGCCATGTCCGTAGTCGAGATTCCGGACGACCGTCGCCGCGCGACCATCAAGTGCGACCCTCGCCCCCAACTCGATGCGAGTTCCCAGGCGAACCGCTGCGCCAGTACATGATAGGTCGAGTATTTGCACCGGTAGGGTTTCTCCGTCGGCCAAGCGCAGTTCACCTTGCCGATTGCGGAGGGCGATGCGACGGTCGCCGCGATCGTCGTCGAGAGCAAGCTCGCGGCGATTGACGAGCCAGATGAGCCGTGCGGTCAGCTCTTCCCGCGAGCTGCTGCTGGCCGTTATTGTCATCGCGAAGCTGGAGCCATCGATGCGCCGGGCAACGCCCTCAATCCGGCCGATCTCGTCGAGATAGAGAATGACGCGCTGGCCGGGCGTTGGTGGCACATCAGCGACTAAGCAAATTCCTCCAGGAGAGAGGTCGGTGGCGCGGCAGCGGTGTTCTGATCGGTCGGGCAGGACGTATCTGCCGCTCAGGTCGAGATGGACCCGTCGGTAGCGCCGTCGGTCGGCAGGAGATGGCGCTCTTTTCGAAGGCAATGGCGTCGCTCCTTGACGCGGCTATTTTAGCAGGCGGGCTCCAAAGGCTGCCGCTGCCGCCCGATTGGAAACCCGTAGACTACGTAGCAGCGCTGCCACATGCATTTTGACCGTGCCTTCGCCGAGGTCGAGCTCGCGGGCGATCGTCTTGTTCTGCTTGCCGTCGACGATCGCGCGCAGCACCTCGTATTGACGTTTGGTCAAACTCGACAGTGCGTCGTGGTCGTCTTCTGGGTGCGCGTCCGCGGACGAGACTGGCTGCACAGGCGCCTCCGCCAAGCATGCAGGCACATATATTTGGCCGCCCAGAACAAGCTGCAGCGCCTTCACGAGGTCGGCAGGACCGAGCGCCTTGGGAATGTACCCATGCACTCCGGCACCGAGTGCCGAGAGGATGTCGTGGCGCGCCGTGGAGCCAGAGACGACAACGAGCGTGACGTGCCCTGAACATTCGCGCACCGCCGAGAGATTTCCGGCTTCCTTGATCCCCGGCATCGAGAGATCGAACAGCGCAAGCCCTATGTCGGGATGGTTGCCAAGCAATTCCAGCGCATCGTCGAGCGAGCCGGCGTCCAGCACCTCGGTGAAGCCAAGCTGGCTGGTCAGGAGGGCGCCGAGCGCAATCCGGAAGAAGGCATCGTCGTCAGCAATCAAGGCGCGACGTCTTGGAGAGGAGATCATGGGTCTGGCGAGGGCTGCGTCTTCGAACGAATCTTTGCAGGGAACGGCTGGGAAGCTTCACTGTTGGTTAACTCTAAACACATGGTCGTCCTTGCGGCTATCCGCCTCGTCGTGCCGCCCGACAGAGGTGGGGCAATTTTTATAGTCCGAAAGGAATAGTCCGGATGGACTATTGTAGATGATCTTCTCCAGCGAGACCCGGCCGTAAGGCCAAGCAAACTCCGAAAGCCAACGGAAACTGCTCGATTTGGAGCGCGTCTGTCGCCGGTCACGGCTTAAGTCGTCCTGTGAAACGGCAAATCAGACTAGTCCGATTTACCGCCCAAACGAGCCCGCTCTGGAAAGCTTTTGTTCAGCGCGTTGAACCGAGCATCGGTGCCGTCAAAGGCGTGTCACCCGAACGTTCGGGTGACGACAAGCGGAGTGTCCGGTGATCGTTGCGTTGCGTTCGGGGAACTGTAATTGCGGGGATTCCCTTCGTGTAGCGATGCTTCTGGCAATGCTGCCGACGGGCGCATTGGCGAGCGATTGGTACACCGGAGCGTCGCCGCAGGCGGGGCAAGACTGGGTTGTCACGCTCGACGCCTCGACCACCGTGACCTCGACCGGTTCGGCCTTCGCACATGCCGGCGCAACCACCGCTCTCGGCGGTACGCTGGCGGAGACCGGCGCTCGGGCGCGTGTTGAAGCTCTGATCGGGACCTACGAGTACCGGGCGACGACTGGTCGCAAAATCACTGCAGACCAGGCCGAGGGAGCGGTGCTCGTTGGCTACGAATGGGTCTGGCGTAATGCGAAGCTTGCAGGCTTCGTCGGCTTGTCGGTCCGCAACAACACGCTATCATTCCCTGATCCGAGCAATCAGGTCGTCGGTACGAGCTACGGCGTGAAGGGAGCGCTCGATCTGTTCGTGCGGCCGAGCGATCGGACCATGCTGCAGGCATACGGCTCGTTCAGCACAAACGATAAGGCGTACTTCGCACGCCTGAAGGGCGGCTATCGCATCGACCACCAGCTCTATGTCGGTCCGGAGATCGCCTTCCTCGGCAACGCCTTCTACAGCCAATTTCGTATCGGCGCACATCTGAGCGGCCTTGAACTCGGGCCCGTCCAGGTTTCAGTTTCGGCCGGCTACCTCAACGACCGTGACCAGGGGCACGGCGCATACGGGTCGTTTGATTTGCGGGCGCAGTTCTGAGATGGCCGCGCGTCTGGCCGGTCCGACAAGGACGATGCTCCGTTGGGTGGCCTGGGGCTCCTGCGGTCTGCTGATGCTGCTGTTCGTGACGCAGCCGATCAGCGTGCAGGCGCAGGGGTTGCTCGGCTTCATCGTGATTGCCGGACTGATCGTGCTTGGCCAGCTGCCACGTCGTGCGAGCACGCGTTACCTGTTTCTCACGCTCGGCAGCGTGGTGCTGCTGCGCTACCTCTACTGGCGCCTGACGAATACGTTGCCGCCGCTCTCCGATCCGGTCGGTCTCGGCTTCGGCCTCGTCCTGCTCGGTGCCGAGTTGTTCTGTGCGTTCGTTCTCGCCATCAGCCTCGTCATCAACGCTGATCCGCTGAACAGATCCAGTTTGCCGCGCGACGACGACGATAAGCTCCCCACCGTCGATGTCTTCATCCCGACCTACAACGAGGACGAGACCATCCTCGCGATGACTGTCGCCGCGGCCAAGGGCATGGATTATCCGGTCGCCAAGCTGACGGTCTGGCTGCTCGATGACGGTGGTACGGATCAGAAGTGCACGGACAAAGATGAGGCCAGGGCAGCCGCGGCGCGTCAGCGCAGGACGAGGTTGCAGGCGCTGTGCCGCGAATTCGGTGCCGTCTATCTGACACGCGCCCGCAACGAGCACGCCAAGGCGGGTAATCTGAACAACGGATTGGAGCATTCGCAAGGCGAGATCGTCGTGGTTTTCGACGCCGACCACGCGCCGTTTCGTCAGTTCCTGCGTGAGACGGTCGGGCACTTCGCACGCGACCCGAAGCTCTTCCTCGTCCAGACGCCCCACGTCTTCCTGAATCCCGATCCAATCGAAAAGAACCTGCGGACTTTCGAGCGCATGCCGTCCGAGAACGAGATGTTCTACGGCGTGACCCAGCGCGGGCTGGACAAGTGGAATGGTTCCTTCTTCTGCGGCTCCGCGGCGCTGCTGCGGCGCACGGCGCTACAGACGACACGCGGCTTCTCGGGCCTGACCATCACCGAGGACTGTGAGACCGCGTTTGAGTTGCATGCAGCGGGCTGGTCCTCGCTCTATGTGGATAAGCCGCTCATCGCCGGTCTCCAGCCGGAGACGTTCACGAGCTTCATCGGTCAGCGCTCGCGCTGGTGCCAGGGCATGTTCCAGATCCTGATGCTGAAGAATCCGGCAGTGCGGACCGGGCTGAATCCGATTCAGCGTCTCGCCTACCTTTCGAGCATGACCTTCTGGTTCTTTCCAATTCCGCGGTTGATCTTCATGGTTGCGCCGCTGTTGTACATCTTCTTGGATGTGAAGATCTTCGTCGCCAGCATCGACGAAACGATCGCCTACACCGCAGCCTATGTTGGCGTGAACATGCTGATGCAGAGCTATCTGTATGGCCATGTCCGGTGGCCCTGGGTCTCGGAACTCTACGAATATGTGCAGGGCGTGTTCCTCGCGAAGGCGATCGCTTCTGTCGTCGCTGCGCCACGCAAGCCTACCTTTAACGTCACGGCGAAGGGGCTGTCACTCGAGACAGATCATCTCTCGGAGCTGGCATGGCCGTTCTTTGCCGTTTTCGTAGTGCTGCTGGCTGGGGTCGGCGTCGCGGTCGCGCGTTACTTGTTCGAGCCCGGCGTAACTGAACTTATGTTCGTTGTCGGCCTGTGGACGACCTTCAATCTCATCATCGCCGGAGCGGCGCTGGGTGCGGTCGCCGAGCGCCGCCAGATCGACCGCCATCCGCGCCTCGGCGTTAACCGGCGTGCGACCCTGACGCTTGGTGGCCGATCGCGCCCGGTCGCCGTCGACGATGTCTCTGCCGGCGGATGCGCAGTCCGTTTCGATGCATTGCCAGACGAGGCTGCCGAGATCGAGCGTGGTGGAAGCGGCCTGCTGGCGATTGAGCCCTGCGAGGGCAACCCGGCCGAGCCGCCCGTACCGGTCACGCTGTCGTACGTGACACGGGGTGGGGCGGCGTTTCGCTGCGGGCTCGCCTTTGGGCGGCTGCCATCGCTTCATTATCGTGCGATCGCGGAACTGATGTATGGCGATGCTGCGGCAATCCAGCGCTTCGTTGCCGGACGCCGGAAGCCGATCGGCCTCGTCAAAGGCAGTCTGCTGTTCCTCAAGTGGGGCGCGACTGAACCTTTCCGGGCGTTGAGCTACGCGATGCACCGGAAGCCGGAGGTTGTCTCGGCCGCGACTGCCGATGACGCCGGCCCGGAGATCGCGGCCGTGCCCGCATTCGATCCGCAGGCTTTCGCAGAGGCCGTGCTGGCGTTGTCCCCGCCGGCTGCGGATGCCCGTCAAGTGATCGATGCAGATGTATGGCGTGTCGCGATCGCTCGGATGAACGAGCCGGGCGTGGTCGCGACCGGGAAGGCTGCCTGATATGTGCTCGTCGTCTCCCTTATGGCCAACCACGCTGGCCGGGCTCGGCGTGGCTCTGCTGCTGCCGCTGCAGGCCGAAGCCCAGAGTTTCGTTGGCGTCGGCCCGGTGCGCAGCTTCGTGCTGCCGGATTCGTCCGTTCCATCCACCTCGGCCGAGCCTAGAGGTGAACGCCTGGCTGCGCCGAAACGCCAGTCCGAGAATGCACCTGCGCTGCGACCTCTGCCGGTAACGTCCACGGGTTTGCGTTTCGCTGGCGAGTGGTCGGAGAAGCTTTGGCCGATTTCGCTGACCATTGCGCAGGCGACGGCCCCCGCGACGCTGCGCCTGTCCTTCCTGTCGGCGATTTCGGTGATGCCGGAGGGCTCGCGCGTCACCGTGTTCCTGAACGATGTCTCGCTCGGAAGCGCATCGCTTGCCCGGGCCGATGCTGTCGCGAGCCGAGATTTCGCCGTTCCGGCCGGCCTGCTCAAGGCGGGCGCGAATGCGCTGCGCCTTCGCGTCGAGCAGCGCCATCGCGTCGACTGCTCGCCGGCCGCGACGTACGAGCTTTGGACGGTGCTCGATCCTGCGCGCTCGGGGCTCGTGCTTGGCAGTCCGGAGCCAGGCTATGGTTCGCCCGCCGACATCGCTGCCATACCTCCACGAGCGAGCGGGGCCTTCGCGATCCGTCTCGCGGCCGGGGACCGGCTCTCTCCGTCAATGGTCCAACGCGCGATCAAGGCGGTACAGATCACCGCCCTTGCCGCGGGGACCCTGCAACCAGTCGTGACCATCGGCGCCGATGGCGCGGATGAGCCCAGCCTCGTGCTCGCGCTCGGCAACGGAGCTCCTGCACCGGCAGGGGGGGCTCGATACGGCTTCGCAACGAGCCCGGGAACCCCCGTCTTTTCAGTTCCTGGCAGGAACGAGACAGAGCTCGATGCGGCCCTCGAAAGCTGGGATGGAGAGCGCCAGAGAGCTGCGGCCGTCGGAGCCAAAGCGGGCAGGCAGGCGCTGACGCTGCAGGCCGGGTATGTCGTCAGTGGTTTCGCCGAGCAAATCCGTCTGCGTGAAACCGGCTTCGGCGGCATGAGTTTTGCCGGCCGGCGTTTCGAGCACGGGGTCGACGTCGTCATGCCGGCCGACTTCCTGCCGGCCGATTATGACCGGATTTCTCTCGACCTTGCCGGAAGTCACGCCGGAGGATTGACGCGGGACGCCCATGTCCTCGTCACGGTCAATGGACGGCAGGCGGCGACGCAACGGCTCAATGGCGACAAGGCCGGCGATCTCGGCGGCAGCCGCATCTTCCTGCCGCTGTCGTTGATGCGTCCAGGCCACAATCGGATTGCAATCGTGGCCGAGGTGCCCCGCCCGGAGGATGCCTCCTGCGCGGCTCCGGCCGCACCACGCCTGACGCTGCTCGACACGACCGAAATCAACTTGCCGCGCGTGGCCCGCATCGGGCGCGCGCCCGAGTTGGCGGCGCTGAGCGCGGGAGCTTTTCCGTTCACCCAGAGCAATGTGGCGCCGATCCTCTACGTGCCGCAGCCCGATCGTGAAACTATGGGGGCCGCGCTTACCCTTGTTGCGCGGCTCGCCGTCGCTGCCGGCCGGCCGCTCGATTTTACCTTTACGGTCGAGCCGCCGAAGGCCGATGCCGGTCCGGTGCTGGCCGTCTCTCCGGCGTCCCGCCTGGATCCGGTCATGTTGGGCGAACTCGGGCTCGATCCGAAGGGGGTCGAGACGGCCTGGCGCCCGCTCGACGGGCGCAAGCCGGCCGCCGCGCCTGTGGCGCCTGATGGCGAGCGTCTCGCCGGAACCTGTCGGCTACCGTCTGGCCCCGCCCCGGCAAAGCCGGGTGCGGCCGATCCTGCCGCCGCTGCAGGGTTGAGCGCTTCGCTGCCTTTCGCGGGTTTATGGACCTCGCCGATCGAACCCGGCACGGTTCCGGCTGACAAGGCGGTTGCTTCCGGCGCGCTGGCCCTCCTTGGTCAGGGATATCGCTCCGCCGATGCCGCGCATACCTGGACGGTGGTGTCGGCACCCGACTCGCCCACGCTGGCCGCAGCCGCCGAGTGCATTGTGCATCCTGCTCAGTGGAGCCGGCTCGCCGGCCGCGTTGCGGCTCTGAAGGGGGAGGAGGTCGTCATCGTCGCCGCCGGTGCCGATCAGCGTTTCGTCGAGACGCAGACCTTCAGCTTGCCGAACAAGCGGCTGGTGCTGGCTGGCTGGCTTTCCCTGAAACCGCTGGCCTATGTCGGAGTGGCGCTGGCGCTCGTGCTGGTGCTCGCCTTCGCGACGCTCGGCCTTGTTCTCAACACCGGTCGGAGGCAGGGCTGATGCGGAGGCTAGCGCTTTCGATCGTTGCGTTGTTCGCCCTGCTGGTGGTCGCACCGCTTTCCGCAGCGCAGGCTGACCGCTCAACCCCGGCCCTGCATGGTCAGCTCTCCGACCGTGAGGCATGGCGCGCCTACAAGGCCCGCTTCGTCACCGAATCCGGCCGCGTCGTCGACACGGCTAACGGCGGCATCAGTCACAGCGAGGGGCAGGGCTATGGCATGCTTCTGGCGGTCGCTGCCGACGACAAGCCCGCTTTCGAGCGAATCTGGGGCTGGACCCGCGCTAACCTCTTTGTGCGCGACGACGCACTTGCGGCCTGGCGTTGGGAACCGGAGAAGCGTCCAGCCGTGGCCGACATGAACAACGCCACCGATGGCGACCTCCTGATCGCGTGGGCGCTGACCGAGGCGGCCGAGGCCTGGGGAGAGGTCTCCTACCGCGTGGCGGCACGCCGCACGGCTGTCGAAATCGGCCGCAAGCTTGTGGTTATGAAATCGTCGAACGGGCCGCTGCTCCTCCCCGGTCTTTCGGGTTTTGCAGCCGAGGACAGGCCGGACGGGCCGGTATTGAATCTGTCCTATTACGTTTTTCCGGCCTTTGCGCGCCTTCCCCTCGTTGCCCCCGAATTCGATTGGGCCGGCATTGGTCGTACCGGGCTGCGGCTGATCGCACAGGCGCGCTTCGGACCGTCGCAGCTGCCGAGCGACTGGATCTCGCTGAAAGGCGGGACGCCTCAGCCGGCGGCCGGCTTCGCATCCGAATTCTCCTATAATGGCATCCGAATTCCGCTCTATCTGGCTTTTTCCGGCTTCGATCAGCCGCGCAGCCACGACGTTTTCCTCGCCGCCTGGGGAAGGGAAGGGAAGGGGCTCGCGCTTGTCGATATTGGGAACGGCAAGCCGTCGGCAGTGCTGACCGAACGCGGGTATCTCACGCTGCCGGCGCTGTCCGCCTGCGCCAGCCGGAGCCAGGCGTGGCCTGCAAATCTGCGCACCAGCGCGCAGAACGAACACTATTACCCCACGACGCTGCATCTGCTGGCGCTCACGGCCGTACGAATGAGATATCCGTCATGCCTACGCGACTGATTGGTCCGCTTCTTTTCGCGCTGCTGCTGTCATCGCCGGCTTTGGCCGCCGATGTCGACGAATCCGCCTTGCGCTACTACGCCGCCACTGGCCAGCGGGAGCGCGCCGAGGCCGAGGGGCGGCGCCTCATGGCGCTGCATCCGGGGTGGACCGTCCCACCAGAGGTCTGGACGGATCGTGCGAGCCCCCCCGACGAGAAGCCGCTGTGGCAGCTCTTCGCCAACAACGATATCGACGGTCTGAAGCGGACGATCGCGGAACGTGGCAAGGCCGAACCGGGCTGGCGCCTTTCTGACGATCTCGCCCGCAAGCTCGCGCGGAAGGAGCTGCGGATCGCGCTGCTCACCCATGCCGGCAAGGCTCAATGGCTCGCGGTTTCCGATCTCGCCGGTTCCTTCGGAAAGGGCGCCGATGTCGATGATGTCGAGCTTGCCTGGATCGTGGCCGAGGGTTTCGCCCGCAGCGACAGGCAGCCTGAGGCGTTCGCGCTTCTTAGCGCGATCCTGACCCGCCGCGTGGACCCCCAGGAGCGTCGCGCCACCATCCAGAAGGCGCTCGCGCTACTACCGATGGCGGATGTCGAGCAACTGCTCGTCATGGGCAAAGCGGGCTCGGATGGCACCTCGGAATTCGCCGCATTGGCAATCGATGTGACGCGCGGACGCATTGCCGCGATCTTGCATGACGAGCGTGAGGCACCGCTGGAGCCGGCGGAAATCAAGGCCTTCGAGGACTACGCACGCACGGCCGATGACCCGAGCCAGCCTGGCCTCGTCGCCTGGCTTGCGCTGAAGCAGAACCGGCTGCCGGATGCGCTTCAATGGTTCAAGCACGCCATCGCCCGCGGTGGCGACGCGACTATCGCCCATGGTCTTGCCCATACCTTGCTCAGACTCGGCCACCGACGCGAGGTCGAGGAGGTTGCCTTCGCCTGGCGGGGGCCGCTGACCAACAACGCAATCCTGTTCATCGACGTGCTCGAGACCGAGCTGACCAAGCCGGTGCCTCCTTCGATCGAACCGGAGCGGCTGGCACGCTACGCACGCGTTACTCTGGAGATCCGCTCGGCCGAGGGCGCGCAGGGTTTGGGTTGGTACGCCTACAATTCCTGCCAGTTCGAGACCGCGCTCGGCTGGTTCCAGCGCGCGAGCGCCTGGCAGCCCAAGGAGAATACGGTCTACGGGCAGGCGCTGGCGCTGCAGCGCCTCAAGCGCCAACGCGAGTTCGTTGAACTCGTCAATCGATATGACGGCTTGTTTCCGAAAGTGGTCGAGCTCGCCTTCGCCGGCCCGACCGAGGACCTGCCTGGTCCTTGCGACCGGCCAGCGACCGCGCTGGCCGTTGAACAGATCCGTACGGCGGCTGGCCCAGTCCATGTTCCCGGCCCCGTCATGTCTCCGATACCCGTGTCAAGCCGCCTCATGCGCAGGGTTGCCTTCCCGGTCGCTGTTTCGGCCGAGAACGCGTTGCGTTTCCCGGAGGCGGTGCGCCAGCCGGCCGTCGATGCCGCTCGATCGGGACCTTTCGAGCGTCCGGTGCTGGTTGCGCGCCGCGTCGGCGGCGTCGTCGCCATGCCGTACGAGCAGCTGGGCTTCACGTTGCTTCCCGGTTGGGACGGCGCCGAACAGCCCGCAACGATACCGGCCGCGGCCCAGCCTCTGCCGCGCGGCACGCTCTGGGCCTCGCAGCAGGACACGATGGCGCGACAGGCCGCCGCTCCTGTTCCCGCCCATGCCGTCGCCGGCGCGGCCACGCGCTTCCGCCGCTGAGAGGTATTCGACCGATGCGCCCTGCTCGCCTTCCGTCCATGATCGCTTTTCTTGGCATGCTGCTCGCCGGCTGCTCCGCTCGGACCGAGCAGGCAGCGTCGGTGAACTCACTCGAAGCCTATGCCAGCGCACCCGGGGTAAGCGCTCTCGCCCCGGCGGTGCCGGAGGAGGCGTCGCGCCACCGTCCGGCTGCGCTTGTGCGGTTGCCGGCCGCATTGGCCACACCAGGGAAGATCGACGGATGGCGTGACACCGGCAGCAAGAGCCAGGTGATCGCACTGGGAGGCCGTACGGGCACCCGCGGCGAAATTCGACTGGAAATCGGACGCAGCTCAGTGCTCGCAAAGCCAACCGAGGCGATGATCCGCTCCGAGATTGCGGCGGCCTTTCCGGGGCAGTCAGCGCGGATCGTCACGACGCCTCGCCACAATCAGTTTGGTCCTTACGGACTTGCCGTGGTCGCCGGCCCCGGCGAACTTCGATGCGTTTATGTCTGGCAATGGCTTTCGGGCACGGATGCGCGAATTCAGCAGAGGCTGGGCAAAGGCGATGCCGTCTGGCGGCTGCGCCTGTGCCGGGAGGACATGCCGCTCGACACGATTGCGGCAGCGCTCGACCAACTCGATCTCGGCGCGGTCCAACCCCAGCCGAGGCGGCGTGTCTCGCAGCTTGGTGACGGGCGGATCGAACGGGCTCCAAGGCAGCGTCGCCTCGTCGCGGAGGAGCAGGTCTCGGCGGTGCCGGGCCGCTACCTTGCGCCGGTGACCGCGCCCATGTCGGCGACGGTCGCAGGGCCGGCGTATGCAAGGCTCGACCCAACGCTGCCGGTCGAGGCGTATCGTGGCCCGACCCATCGTCTGCCGGGCGCCCCCGGCGCCGTCGCCAGCCGCCCGATCGTGCCCGCCGCCACCCCTTGATCGATCTCCTGTAAAACGGAACTTGGCCGATGTCCTTCCGCCTGCTGCTCATCGAAGACGATCCTATCTCACAGGAGGTCATCCGCTCTCTGCTTGCCGGGCAGGGTCACGTGGTCGAGGTTGCCTCTGACGGGTTCGGTGCACTCGAGAAACTGGGTGTCACCCGCTTCGACGCGGCACTGGTCGACTATCACCTGCCTGAGATGGACGGCTTCGCGCTGGGACGGTTGATGCTTGACGAACGCCGCTCGCAAGGCGCGCCGCCTGTGCTGATCGGCCTGACCGCGGATCGCAACGGACTGGCCGCCCGCCGTGGCTCGGACGCGGTTTTTCGCGCGATCCTGCCGAAACCGGTCGACCCGGCCGAGTTGTTCGCGACGCTTGCTCGATTGCTGGGAGAGGCACGGGCGATAGCTGGTTTGGCGGCGCCGTCCGTGTCCGCAGTTTCTGCGGCACTTTGGTCTCGCTACGGGCTGTCGCGTACCCCACGCGCATTCGTCGTTCCGGAGCCGCTGCCGGATCAGGCTTCGGCGCTGTCCTTGTGTTTCGATCTCGTTCCAGCGGCCGAAGCCGAGGTGGTGCTGTTGATCGAACGACACGGTATGAAGCAAGCGCTGCATTCGGCGCGATCTGCAATCGGTCCGACTTTGCCGATTGTGGGCATTAGTGCCGATATCGCTGATGTCTGCGATACCGTTTTCAAGGTTTCTGACATCGACTCTTGGTCGTGGCTCGCCAGGCGCCTCGGTGCCAGTCAGGAGGTGCCGGCAGCAGTCGCTGCGCTGCCCGAGGGCAGCCCGAACTCCGTCACGCTTTGCCGGCCCGCGGGACGCGACGAGCAATCGCTGCCCGCCGCGCCGGGATCGGCGTTGTCGCTCGACCTGTCTCAAGCCGAGCTTCGAGCCATGCCGGCCGAAAATACCGGTCTGCCGGTTGGGGCTGCGGACGCCCCCTCGCTGGGCAGGGACGAGTATGCCGGCGTGGAGAACCTCCGCGCAGCCCGCAGAGCACTAAATGTCCTGACCGCCTGCCTGAGCGATGATGGGGGATCAGAACCAACAGCATCTGCCCGTGACGTCATGCTCATGGAGCCGCGGCGTTTGGTGGAAACTCTGGTCGACCAGGCCCGCGTCAGTACTCGGGCCCGCGGATTGTCCATAGGACTGCGCGTCAATGCCAGGCTTCCGGACTATGTGAACGGTGACGCCACACTTTTTGGCGAGCTTGTCTCGGTGATGCTCGATGAAGCGATTTGGCGATGGGAAGGGGGCGAGATTTTGCTTCATCTCGACGTTTCCCCGAGAGTTGACCGTGTCACCGTCCGACTTGCCACGGTCGGCGTCAGGCCGCGTCACGGGGTGTCGGAGGTCTTTCAGCAACTTAGCCGGGTGCGTGCCGCTCTGTTTCGCCATTCCGTAGAGATCGGCGGTGGAGAGCTGCTTGCAGCGGTGTCAGAAAGCGGGTTGCCCAGCGAATTTGCCCTCCCAGTGCGGTGTGATGCGCTTCTGGAACCGTCTTTAACGAGCTCGACCTCAGCGAGTGTGCCGTGTGCGATCGATCAGACCAAGCGCGGAGCGCTCATGGATACCATCGGCGCGGCGACGGTCGAGCGACTGTCCCGACATTTGCTCGCAGACGTCGAACGTGCAGCGGCGACCGGCGATTCTGATCGCTGGTGGCGGCTGACGGAGCTGTCCTCCTGCGCCGCAATGCTTGGTTTCGACGAATTGGCCGCAATTTGCGCCCGGCCGCAAGTCGCGTTGCCGAAAACGCCTCAAGATACCGTGCCACATGAGATTGAACAGGCGCTAAAGCGCGTCCAGGTTGTTTTCGTCGATGCATCGGCGGCGGCCTGATCCCTCGCTGTACGATGAAACCGGGCGAATCATGATCTCCTCGGATATTAGCGGATGAGGTCCACGGTCGGCTGCCGATGACACTTCAGACAGGCTTGAATCTTCTGCCCATGAGTAACGTGGCGGCTGCTATGTGCCTCTTCGGTTTCGCGGCCCTGTTCGTGCTCCTCGTGTTGCATGCAGGAAGGCGGCTATCCGAGAGCAGACGCCTGCAAGACCTTCTCGCCCATATGGAGCAGGGGGTCATCGTCTTCGATCCCGGCCAGCGTGTCGAACTCTTGAATGACTTCGCTCGCAAACTGCTCGGTCTGGCTGACGACCCGGAAGCTGCACGACTGACCCTCGACAGCGTCAAAGCCCGCGAGGCCGAGGGCGGGGCGCTGTCTGCTTCTCCGCGTGAACCCAAGCAGGTGAAACCGGAACCTGAAACCGTGCCAGACACTCGTCACGAGTGGACCCGAAGCGACGGCAGGGTGCTGGAAATTCGCATGATGCCGCTGCGGAGAGGCGGCACCATGCGAATCTACCGGGATATAACACAGCAGAGGCAAGCAGCCGCGGATGCGAAGGCGAGCACTTCCTTCGCCGATACGCTGATCAACTCAAGCCCCGACGGCATCAGTTTGCTCGACCTCGACGGCCGCGTGACCTTCGTCAGCGACGTCGGGCAGGAACTCTTCGAGATCTGGGACTTCGAGCAGATCCGCGGCAAGCATTTCACCGAGTTGTTCCCGGCCGAGCATCGGGAGCGTGCGGAACTCGCCCTGCGGCGTGTCAGGGCCGGTCACACTGACCGCTTCACGCGCATGTGCCCCACCATGATGGGCATCCTGCGCTGGTGGGAGTTCATCCTGACACCTGTTCACGCAACGGGTGTCGAGCCCGAACGCATTTTCGTCGTCGCGCGCGATATCACGGACGGCCAGCTGCAGGCGGAAGAACTCGGTTGCGCCAAGGAGGTCGCCGAACGAGCGAGCCAGGCCAAGAGCCAGTTCCTCGCGGCCATGAGCCACGAGATCAGAACGCCACTCAATGCAATCCTGGGCTTCGCGTCCCTGGCTCAGAGAACCCCGGATCTTGCCCCTAATCTTAGTCGGCAGCTCGCCTTGATCGAGAAGGCCGGCGCCTCTCTATTGACGATCGTCAACGATGTTCTGGACTTCTCCAAGATCGAGGCCGGCAGGCTGGAGCTGGAGCAGAGGCCGCTGGACCTGCGCAGGCTGGCCGAGGACTGCCTGTCCCTGACGCGCTGGCTCGCCGAAGAGAAGAAGCTGCGGCTCGAATGTGCCGTCGACCCCGAGACCCCGGACATTATTGTCGCCGACGAAACCCGTGTCCGGCAGGTCTTGCTCAATCTGCTCAACAATGCCTTGAAATTCACTCCGGCCGGGCAGGTCACGTTGCGGATCTGCTGCGACTGGGGCGTGGGCCGCCTGATCTTTGTCGTCGAGGATAGCGGGATCGGGATTTCACCTCGGCGCATAGACACACTCTTTCAGGACTTCGTCCAGGGCGACGGTTCGATCAGTCGCCAATATGGCGGCACGGGTTTGGGCTTGTCGATCTCCCGACGGCTGGCTCGCTTGATGGGAGGAGACATCGAGGCAGAGAGCGTCCTCGGCTTTGGTTCGCGCTTCCGTTTCCACATTCCCGTCGTCACGGCTGCGCCGGCCGATGCGGCCTCGGGTGGCTCCAACCTCACGGTGCCGGACACATACACGCCACGGCGAATCCTGCTCGTCGATGATCTGGAAATCAACCAGGAGATTGTCGCCGCGATGCTGCGTTCGGCGGGGCACGAGGTTGAGATCGCTGCGGATGGGCCGAATGCGATCGCGAATTACAGTGCTCGCCGCCATGACCTGATCCTGATGGATGTACAGATGCCGGGTATGGATGGGCTCGAAGCGACGCGACGCATCCGCGAACTCGACACAGGTGGAAACTCGGTTCCGATCATCGCGTTGACGGCCAACGTGTTCTCGCAACAGATCGAAAGTTATGGCGAGGCGGGGATGAGCGACCATATCGGCAAGCCCTTCGAGAGAGACGTTCTGCTAGTGAAGATCGAGGAGCTCATGTCGAGCAGAGATACGGCCCAAGATGTTGCAAGCAGTGGCCCTATTCCTCCAGCCTATCCAGCAATTGGCGATAAATTGGCTGAACTCTTACGACTAGTCGGCGCGCGGAAGACGCACGAACTGCTGACGCGTTTGCGTGACGATCTGCCTGAGCGTTTCAAAGATGCCAGGCAGGACAAGTTGCGAAGTGATGCCCATGTTGTTGCCTCGAGCGCTGGATTGCTCGGATATGCGGCGCTGTCGACGGCAGCACGAAAACTGGAGCAGGAGATAGAATGCGGTGGTGAAGTCGAGCTCTCACTGACGCACGTATTGGCTGAGCGCGCGGCGGCTTTGGCGCTGATCGGGCGAGCGATGGCTGAACTGCAGACGAATACAACGCCGGCTCATGTTTGAGCCCAATCGTTGCGCTTATCGAGCCGGGTCGGGAAAACTGATCTGAGACCGTTTGCTGGACCGCCGGAGGTTGGAGTTTCCGGCCCAGTGATCAAACCCTTCACATAAAAGCTGTCATGGAGCCCATACCCGAAAGCAGACGTTTCCAAATAAACCAGTAAGAATTTTTTCGTTCGCCTGCGCAGAAGTCGCTTATCACCGTCCATTCGGACCGGAGCGCCTCGTCCGTAATCATTTGCGCAGCGCTGATGCGGCCGCTGCGAAAAAGACGTCGTCATTGATCTCTAGACGCTGACGAAAGCTCGGTTTGGAGCGAGCGCAGAGCAGCACCACGACCAGGCGTTCGCGTGGATTGATGTGAATGTGCTGCCCATAAATCCCTTCAGCCTGGAAGCTGCCGTCCAGACGCTCGTGCCGGAGCGTTGGAATCCACCACATGTATCCATAGGGGATCATCTCGCCTCCGATGGAGAATGGGGCTCCGGCTTCCGCATTCCAGTTGCCGGGAAGGAGCAACTCGTCGCCAATCCGTCCCTCATCCAGCACAAACTGGCCGAAGCGAGCATAGTCGCGCAACGTCGCGTGCATGCCGCTGCCGGAGATCGTCATTCCCTCTGGACTTTCCGACCACCAGCTCGCGTCAGATTCCATGCCGGCCTTCGACCACAGCTTCGTGCTGCAGTATTCCGCGAGGTTCATGCTGGTCGCGTTCTGCATGAGCAGGCTGACGAGGTAGGATTCGCCGGTGTTATAGACCCAGGACTCGCCCGGCGCAGTCGCGGCCGGCAGCGATGCCATGTGCCGAGCGATGCCGCCCTGTTCCCAGCAGCATTGGATTTCGAGCAGTTGGCGCCGGTCGGACGTCGGGTCCGTATAATCCTCGCGCCATCTCACGCCTGACGCCAGGCGCAGAAGTTGCCGAACTGAAACCTTCGCATACACGCCGCCCAAGGGAATGTAGCGGGTAACAGGATCGTCGAGGCTTGCAATCGCGCCTTCCTTGAGCGCGATGCCGACCAAGGTAGCCGCCACAGATTTGGCGAGCGAGCACGAATTCCATTTCGTTGCCGCGTCGATGCCAAGGCCGTAGTGCTCGGTGACCACGGCGCCGTCCTTCATGACGAGCAGGCCAGCGATGCGATTGATCGAGAGATAGTCGTACAGGTCGAAGCTGCGACCATGATCCGGGATGGAGAGCCGCGGCAATTCGAACGATGCGCGCGGCAGCGGCTTCACCTGATGACCGCGCTTGACCACTCGTGAGGGAAACCAGCCTTGGTCGGCCGACATGGTCGCAACCAGCTCCTCGGGCAGCATTGTCCCGTCATAGAACCGCATCAATTGATCGCGCTTGGCCTGGTCTATGCTCATGGTCGTTGTCCGTATCGAGGTGCGCGATCATTGCGGTGCGGTGGCCGTTCAGCCGATAGCCGGCAACCTCAGGTTGATCCAGCTTGTCTTCGTCTGAAGGTATTGCGCCATTGCCTCAGTCCCCTTGTCGCGGGCGAGCGAGCCCGACTGTCGATAGCCGCCGAAGGGCATCTTGATGTCGCCTTCCGTGAAGCCGTTGATCGCGATCGTTCCGCAGGCGAGGCGCCGCGTCATGAACAAGGCGCGGTCGATATCTTGGGTGAACACCGTGGCGTGAAGTCCGTAGGCGCTGTCGTTGGCGACAGCCAGTGCCTCGTCCGCCCCGTCGACCGGCAGCACACCGAGGACAGGCCCGAAGATTTCCTCCCGTGCGATCGCCATCGTCGGCGAGAGATCGGAGAAAATCGTCGGGCCCAGGAAGCTGCCTGGGCGATCAGCGAGAGCGCTATCCGACTGCACGACGCAGCGGGCTCCCTCCTGCCTCCCGGTCTCGACGAAGCCTTGTACGCGCATCCGGTGCTCCGCAGTCACCATTGGGCCGAGATCCGTCGTCGGATCCAGAGGGTCACCGACGACGAACGCCCTCGACCGTCCGGCGACGAGCGCGACAAACTCGTCCTGCCGGCTGCGGGCCACGATCTGGCGCATATTGGCCGAGCAGTTCTGCCCACCATTCCAGAATGCGGCGGTTACCGCATGCTCGATCAGCTCCGGCGTCAGCCTGGTGTCGTCAAGGATAATGAGGGGGCTTTTGCCACCCATCTCGAGGCCGATGGTCTTGAGATTGCTGTCGGCCGCGTAGCGAAGGAAGAGGCGCCCGACCTCCGTCGACCCCGTGAAGGAGATTGCGTCGACATCCCGGTGCAAGCCGAGCGCCCGCCCGGCATTCTCGCCCAATCCCGGGACGATGTTGAGCACCCCGTCCGGCAGACCGGCCTCCGCTGCAAGCTCCGCGAATTTCAGGATCGAGAGGGAGGTCTGTTCAGCCGGCTTGACCACGACGGAGCAGCCGCTGGCCAGTGCCGGACCGAGCTTCCACGCCGCCATCAGCAACGGGAAGTTCCAGGGCAGAACGAGACCGACCACGCCGATCGGCTCTCGTGTGATCAAAGCGAGCGCGTCCTCGCCGGTTGGCGCGACCTTTCCGAAGCTCTTGTCGATCAGTTCGCCATACCATTGCAGGGCATCGGGCACCTCGCTGCCGATTTCCTTCAGGCAATCCCGGATCGGCTTACCGCTATCAAGGCTCTCCAGAACCGCCAGATCCCTCGCATTGGCACGGATGAGCTCCGCCAGCTTGAGAAGCACGGCCTTGCGACACTCTGGTGCCGAGCGGGACCACCCGCCATCGCGAAATGCCCTTCGCGCGGCCGATACTGCGTGCTCCACGTCGTCCGCCTGGCTGCTCGCAACGGATGCGATGATCTCGCCCGTCGCCGGATTGGTCGTCTCCATCGTTGCGCCGCTCATCGCCGGCACGAAGCGACCACCAATGAAAGCGCGCCCTTCGAAAGCAAGGCCGGCAGCGATGGTGTGGTATTCGGCGGCGGTTGCGGATGTCATGAATGGCTCCGGTTAATCGGTCGGGGATGATCAGAGCGGAGCGTGTGCGCGCGCATAGGTGCCGCGTGAAAAGCGCTCCAGGCCCAAGGGCGCGAGGATCGGATCAGGTTCTTTGCCCCGGGCAAGGCGCGCCACATGCCGGCCGACAGCGGGCCCGAGACCGAAGCCGTGGCCCGAGAAACCCGTCGCGACGATGAGGCCGCTTGCCGCCCCCGGCGCTTCAAGGACCGGGAGCGCATCTGGCAGGACATCGATCAGACCCGCCCATGATTTCACGATCTTCAGGCCCCCGGCTGACGAGAAGAGGTCTCGCACCGCTGCCCCCGTCAGCTCGGCACGCTGGCGATTGGCCGGTATCGACGGCCGGCGCCCGGCGGCAGCGCGCTCCGACCGCGGTATCGCGAAGCGCTGGTGCAAATCATCGAGGAAGGGACGGCCGACGCTCAGCGAGAACCCGCTGCGATGGCGAACGAATTCGGGCAGGAAGAAGCGCATGGCTCGGATGGAATCGAGCGTGACATCGACGTCGGAGCAGGAATCGGCCGCGATGATGCAGGAGCCGTCCGCACGTTGACGCAGGCCGATGCCGTAGCCGCAGAAGCACGGCTCGCTGAGCGGCGGCAATGGCGCGGTCAGCGACACGGTGCTGCGCACGGTCTGCTGCGGCAGCTTGAAGCCATGAGAGGCCAGCAGGCGGTGGCTCTGCGCCCCGGCTGCGCAGACCACCACATTCGCCTTGATGCGGCCGTGCTCGGTCACGACACCGGTCACAGAGCCCGCAATCTGCTCGATCGCGAACACGCCGCAGTTTTCAATGATCTGCGCACCCGCCCGCACGGCCGCCCTCGCGAAGGCTGTCGTGGCAAGAGCCGGCTCCGCCTGGCCGTCGGATTGCGTGAAGAGAGCTCCCTTCGCAGGCTTCGAGAGCCTCGGCATGAGCGCCTTGGTCTCTTCAGGCGAGAGCATGGCGGCGCGGCCCGAAATCGATTTCGTTGCCTCGTTCCAGCGCTCGAACGTCTCGTACTCGGCCTCCCCGTCGGCAACGAAGATGCAGCCGGATTGCCGCCAGCCTGTCGGCTCGCCGAGCTCGGCTTCCAGATCAGGCCAGATCGAGAGCGCCTCGACCGCCAAGGGCAGTTCCAGCGGGTCGCGATACTGCGTTCGCACAAAGCCCCAGTTCCGGCCCGACTGCTGCGACGAGACCGTGTCGCGCTCTACGAGCGCGACGGTCAGTCCCGACTTGGCGAGATAATAGGCGGAGGCACAGCCGACGATACCGCCGCCGATGACCACAGCGTCGACCCGGTCCGGCAAAGCAGCTCGCCCGGGGGCGATCTGCTCGAGCACATCGTCGGGAACATGGGCGGTCAGGCTAAGCGTGGACATCGAGCAAGGCGTCCATATCCATCTCGACGCGGATGTCCGGATCGAACAGCCCGGCCTGGACAGTCGTGCAGGCCGGGTTCAAACCGCGAAACGCTTCCGCGAAAACCGCCATCACGGCCTCGTAGTCCTCGGGCCGACCGATAAACATCCGCACGCGAACGACATTGGAGAGCGTCGCGCCAACCTGGGCGAAAGCCGCTTCGGCATTGCGGAACAACTGGCGGGTCTGCTCGGTCGCGCCCTCGGCCAATGTCTCGGCCGCATAATCGTATCCGGTCGTGCCGGACAGCATGACATGAGGCCCGACCACGACGGCGCGGCTGTAGCTGTATGTCGCCTCGAAGCTGCTGCCTGAGGAAACCAGGCGGCGACCGTGCTTCTCGTTCGTCGTGAATGCCATGCTAGCGAGCTCTCCAGTGCTTTCGCTGGCACAAAGGCAACGGAGGCAGGCGACTGTCGATTTCAATAATTCGAGGCGGGGGTCGAGGAATTCGGGGTGCGCCGTCGCTTTTCAGGGTTCAGCTTCTCAAATTGAAATCGACAACCGGTCATCGCGGTGACGTTGTCGATAGGGGAAGACGGGGTCCGGCGTTGGGCCGTTCCGAAGGAAGAGTGGCACGGGTTCGATGCAAGTGAATGTCGCGATCATCGGAGGCGGAATTGCCGGAGCATCGGCCGCCTACTTTCTGGCGCAGCACGGCTCCGTGGCTCTGATCGAGCGCGAAGAGCATTTCAGCTATCACAGCTCCGGCCGCACAGCGGCGCAGTTCACCGTGGGGATCGGCGCCCGGACGATGCGGCAGATGGCGCAGGCGAGCCGGGATTTTCTCGAAAACCCGCCGCAAGGCTTCGCCGACCAACCGATCCTGACGCCGCGCGGCTGCCTGACCGTCGGGCGACAGGGGCAGGAAGCGACGCTGCGGCGGTTGGAAGCCCATCTCGCGTCGGTCGGTGCCCGCGCGCAGTGGCTCGGCAAGGATGAAGCGATCGCCCTGTTTCCGGCGCTTCGGCCCGAGCGGCTCGATTGCGGCGTCTATGAGCCGGACGCGATGGATATCGATGTCGATGTCCTGCTGCAGGGCTATCTCCGCGGCGCCAAGGCTGCCGGGGCGGCTCTCAGGACACGCAGCGATATCCGTGCCATCACGCGCGAGGGCAGCCGCTGGCGCCTGGTCTGCGCCGATGGCGATATTCTCGCTG